>Ga0209296_1000030_pt1 | contig 142676 bp, 114 predicted proteins | sample S_130206_EF_Meta_FD_187319 | JGI IMG/M metagenome (GOLD analysis project Ga0209296, IMG submission 187319) | Freshwater microbial communities from Lake Simoncouche, Canada to study carbon cycling - S_130206_EF_MetaG (SPAdes) (version 2) | ecosystem: Environmental > Aquatic > Freshwater > Lake ... | reverse complement strand
CTCGTGGTGAGCAAGGGCTACCTGGTCCTCGAGCGTTACTACGGCAAGGCCCACCGCAACGCCAACCCCGACATGGCCTCCACGGGTAAAGCCTTCACGAGCATCGCCTGCGGGGTCATGCTGCAAGAATTTAAGTCGAAGCTTCCCGACGGCCTCGACACGAAGGTCTTTACGAAGGAATTCCTGCCCGAGGCCTTCCCGCTCCGCGACCCGCGGGAGGCCGACATCCGCCTGGGCCACCTGCTCTGCATGACTTCCGGCCACAACGGCGAAGGCGGCACGCCCTCCGCGGTTGTCCGTGGCACCACCCAGCCGCTCAAGGCGTCGAAGGGTCAGGACATCCGCGACGTCGATGGCTCCTCCCTGCGCACGCCCCTCTGGGCCGGTCCGGGCGAGGGCTACTCCTACTCGTCGCCCGCCCCGCACATCGCTTCGATGGTGCTCCGCCGCGTCACCGGCAAGGAGCTACCGGCCTACATCGACGAGAAGTTCGCGCAGCCGATGGGCTGGGGTCCGTGGGGCTATTGCCTGTACCGTGGTGACGTCACGATGGCCCATGCGAACGGGGCCGGCTCGATTGCCCTCCGCGCCACCGATGCCGCCCGCTTCGGCTACTGCCTCGCCCAAGGCGGACGATGGAAGGATCAGCAAGTCATCCCCGCCGACTACATCAAACTCTGCCAGCAGACCCTCCCGTACAACCCGCACTTCCCCTTCAGCCTGCAGTTCGAGCATAACCAAGCTGGCCAGATTCTCGGCGCCCCGCGCGACGCGTTCTACAAGACGGGGGCCGGCGGTTTCTGTCTCTACATCGTGCCATCCCTCGACCTGGTGATCTACAAGATGGGCGGCAAAGACGGCCAATGGAGCCCTGAACTCACGCGACTCTTGCAGCCGGCCGACAACTTCGGCACGCACACGAACCCTCCGACGCCTCCGAAGAACGGCGCCTACGAGAACTACAGCATCCCGCGCATCCTCGAGCTGGTGTGCGGAGCGACGGTTCGCTAAGCTCAGCGCAGCGGGTGCCCGCGGTCGGCCAGCGGCAACCCGACCTTCTGGCCGCCCACGGCGAAGGACGCGAACACGGCCAAGGTCAGCTCCACGGTCTCGCGTCCGGCGAGGGGTCCGCAGAGCGGCTGCCGCTTTTCATCGATCGCCGCCAGCAGATCCCGCACGGCGCCGAGGTGCCCGCCATTGAGAAGTTTGATGTCCGCGAGCGGCTCGGGCTGACCGAGGCCGGCGGTGGTGATCGGGGTCTTCCGGCCATCGCGCTCGAGGATCGCCAGCGGCTCCTCGTCCACCTGCAGGGAGATCACCCCCTTCGCGCCGATCAACCTCGCGCCGAAAGCCGTGCCCTGGGTCCAGCTGCCTTTCTTGGAATCAAAATACAAAGGGATACCGCTCTTCGTCTCATAACGCGCATGAATCTCGTCGCCGACGATCGGCCCCACCCCCTCGTCGCCCGGGTGGACGTCGGCCTTCGTCGCGGGACGTCCCTCGAGGAGGATCGTCGCCTCGCAGGAGATGGCGGGACCGGTGAAGAGGGTCGCCAGGTTGAAGCCGTGGCCGCCCAGGACCCAGAGGTCAAGTCCGCCGCCGCGCTGGTCCTGCTTGCCGCGCACACGGACCTCCTTGAGTTCACCGATCTCACCCGACGCGACCAGCTGCTTCACGACGTCGAGGACGGGGTGATAACGGTTGCGGTGCGCGATGGCGATTTTCACGCCGTGATCGGCGCAGAGCTTTACCACCTCGTCGGCTTCCGCCAAGGTTCGGACGAAGGGCTTCTCGACATAGATGCCCTTCACGCCGGCGGCGATGGCCGCTACGATCATCGCGTGATGCTCATGGACATGGCGGGGGCAGATCGCGACTAGGTCGGGCCGGACCTCGGTCAGCATGGTCTTATAATCCGCAAACGCTCTCACCTCTCCCAGTTTCCGGGCCTCGGCCGCCCGCCCCGCGGAATCCGCGTCGGCGACGGCGACCACCGTCGTCTGCGGCACCTTGAGCCAGACCAGGTCTTCCCCATGGCCATAATTACCCTGCCCCGTATGCCCGATGACCGCAACGGTCAGGCGGCGGCGGGCGGGCTCCGAGCGCAGGAGCGCGGCGGTCACGGCGAGCGCGGAGGCTCCGAGGAAGTCACGGCGATGCATGTCAGCGGGCGGAGCGAGGGTTCTTCAGGAAATAGAATTTGCCGTCCTCGGCCCCACCGAGGAAATCCGGTACGCCGTCGGCGTCGAAGTCGACCACGGCCGGACTGACGTCGTGGCCTTCGATGTTCTGCTTCACGAGCGGGCCTTCGTCCTTGAAACGCCAGCAGCCATCCTGAAAGCCGACCTGGCGCAGGAAGTTGGCGCTCGATGAATTGACGAGGAAGTCCGGCTTACCGTCACCGTCCCAGTCGGTGACACAAAGTTTACGGCGACCACTCGCGCCCGCCTTGCCTTTGCTGAGCTGCAACGGCTGGCCCTGCTCGTCGCAGAACGCCCGGCGGGGCGAGAGAAGCACGCGCTTACCGCCGACTTTCGCGCGCTCAAAGTAAGCGAGGTAGCCGGCCTGATCCAGCATGACCAAATCGACCAGCCCATCGTTATTCCAATCGACCGCCACCGGCGTCGTGCGCCACTGGGTGAGCAAGGCCTTGCCGGAGGGCTTTTTCCACCCCCACGCCAAGGCGGGCGGTGCCCCCGCCCACTCGACCTCGATTGGCTGAGCCGGGGCGAGTTTGGGATCATGGCGCGGGCCAAGGTTCCGATACCAGACGACCTCGCCGAGAATGGAATTGACGATGAGGTCAGGCAACCCGTCGCCATCCCAATCGGCCACCGTCAAGGTCGTGTAACCCCACTTAGCCTCCGCGGGCCCTTGGATGCTGCCGTTCTCACCGGCCATGATGCGCAGGGGCTGACCATCGACCGACAGGAGCTGGGGCGCAGCAAATTTAGGCTGGGCCACCCCCGGCCCGCTCAGGTTCTCGAAGAAACCGATGTAGCCCGCGGTATTGCCACAGAGGAGATCGGTATCGCCGTCGCCATCCCAGTCGAAACCCACCGGCGTCGCGAGCGCCCCGAACTTCATCTCGTCGGCCTGTTGTCGGAAATATTTTGGGGGGAGGAAAAGCGGCGTGTGGTCGGCGGTGAACGCGCCGGTATTCTCGAGAAACGCCACGCGCCCGTCCTCATCGCCGACGATCAGGTCGAGCCTGCCGTCCTTATTCCAATCGAAGGCCACGGGGGTGATCATCTCGAGATCCATGGTCAACGGGAGCGGCGAACCGGGCAAGGATCTGGCCTCGACCACCGCCTTCCATGCCGCGGGACGCACGCCGTTGGTCACCCCCGGAGGCACGGCGAGGCGACGGCCAGCGGCATACTTGGGCTCGGTCCGCGCTCCGATGTTTTCGAAATAGGTAAAACCATCAAGGAACTCACCGCAAAGGAGGTCGAGGTCACCGTCGCCGTCAAAGTCGGCGAAGTTCGGGGACGGCCAGCCAAAGACTTCGAGGTTCTTACCGGCGGCTTCAATCTTCACGGGCTTTTGATACTTGGGCTTATCGCTGGTGCCTTCGTTGCGGATGACATAGACGAATCCACGCAGGGGACCCTTGGTCCAGACGCCATCTTCATTGTAACCGTTGTCCCATCCATAGTCGGTCCAATCGCCCACGCCAACGATGACGTCGGTCCGGCCATCGCCGTCATAGTCGACGAATTTCCACATATTGGCGCGGACCTTGTTCGGATGGATATTCGTCGGCAGCGGCAACTTCTTACCAAACTCTAAGCCGGTCTTGGCGAAGTCAGGATACTCGACGCCCGGCGAAAGCACGCGGGGCTTGCCGGCGGCGTCCCAACTGACCTCGACGTTCTGCATACCTTTACTCATGCGCACGCCTGGCTTGAAAACCGCCATAGGATTCTGGGCTGTGTCCGCGCCAGATGAAAAGACATACACGCCGTTCGAGGGCTTGTCGGGGCAGTTGACGACGAGCTCATACTTCCCGTCGCCATCGAGATCCATGGGCAAAGGCCAGGCCCACAGGCCGACGCCGAGATCCACAACCAGGCCTGGGTTGTTATACTTGAGACGCTCGAGGCCACCGCTCTCGGCCTGCCCAGCCGGCGCCTTGGGCCAAGCGGCCCCCGCCATGGGTCGGGCGACGAGTTTGGCCGGGTCGATGACGACGTGCTTAGCCAACTTACGCTTCCAGGTATAGGTGACATGGACGAGGCCATCGGCGGTCTGGATGATCGCAGGATAGCTGAATTCGGCCTTAGGCTCATCTTCGAGCACCAACGCGGCCTCCCAGACGATACCATCCTTGCTAATCGCAAGATTGAGCGGGCTCCGGCCCTGGGTGGTGTGGTTGTAGACTAGAAGGTGACGTCCATCCTTCAAGGTCACGGCATCGGTACCGGAATTCGGGTTAGGTAGGTCGGTCAGGTCTACCTTCGACCAGGTCGAACCTTGGTCCTTCGAAACCGTGCTGAAGACCTTGGCGTTCTTGGTGCGTCCGACCGACATCAGGCCGCCGTCACGCAAGAACAGGATACTCGGCTGGATTGAAGCCGGTCCGGTCGCTGGCTGCTCCACCGCGATCTTCTCCCAGGTGACGCCGTTGTCCCGGCTACGTTCGAAATGAATCTGCCACGAGGGGCCGACCTTGAATCCTTCGGCGCTGCTGCCGGACAGAATCGACCCATCCTTCAGTTGCACAGGCTTGTTCTTAATCGGGCCAAGGATGCCGTCAGGCAAGCGACGTGGCTCACCCCAAGTCTTACCGTTGTCATCGCTCAGACGGAGCAGGCCCCACCACTCAACGGGATTAGGGCCGACCTTATAGTAAAGCTGCAACGGACCTTCCTTGGGCTGGAACAGGACGGGATTCCAACAAGGGAAACGCTTGCCGTCGGGCTGCGTCCCTTCGGCCACCTTCACGGGGGCCGACCATTTGCCGTCGACCAGCCGGGCCATCCAGATGGACACGTCGGGCTTACCCTCGGCCTCGCCAGCGAACCAAGCCGCGACGAGCGTGCCATCCTGGGTTTCCACCAGAGTCGTCGCATGGCAACTCGGGACCGGGTTCGTCGCAAAGATGAACTCGGACCGGACCAAGCCCGGACCGGCCGCGAGGAGCGGCCCGACCCATCCTAAGATAAAGAGCAGCGTCTTCATGGACAAGGTGGACCCTGACCCGACTTCCTTGGCATTGCCACCTGTTTTTGTCCTGCAAATGCGTTGCGGGATTCCCGGTGCACGCCCAACGTCGACCCACCCTGCCATGCACCGCCTTCTCTGCTTGCTCTGCACCCTCTCCGCCGGCTTCGCGGCCGACGTACCTTCGCTCTCACCAACGAAGGCCGACGTGCCTTACGCGGGCACTCAGGATTTCCGGCAGACGCTCAATGTCTACGCCCCCGCCACCAAGCCCACGAAGCCTGCGCCGGTCATCTTCTGGATCCACGGCGGCGGCTGGCAGGGCGGCGAGAAGACCAGCGTGCAGCTGAAGCCGAAGTTCTTCACCGACCTGGGCTACGTCTTCGTTGCGACCAATCACCGCTACGTGAAAGCCGTCCCGATGAACGAGATCATTGCCGACATCGCGAAGGCGCTGCGCTGGACGCACGACCACGTGGGCGAATTCGGCGGCGACGCGGAACGCATCGTCATCATGGGCCATTCCTCGGGGGCGCAACTCGCCGCCTACCTGGCAATCGACGCACGCCCGCTGAAGGCGGAAGGACTCTCCCTCGCGATGTTCAAGGGCTGCGTGCCGGTCGACGCCGACACGTTCGACATCCCGGCGGTGATCGCCAAGGCCACCGCCGCCCGCCAAGCCGCCGGCAAACCCGAACCCAAGTACGGCCACCGGGAGATCTTCGGCGGCAAGCCCGAGCTCTGGGCCGACTACTCCGCCGTCACCCACGTCGCCGCGGGCAAGGGCATCCCGCCGTTCCTCATCCTTTATGATGCGGCCGCCGCCCTGACACCCGACCAGGCCAAACGACTCGAGGGCGCGCTCACCGCGAAGGGCATCCCGGCGAAAGCGTTCGGCGCCCAGAACACCAATCACGGTAAGATCAATGCGGACCTCGGCCTCGACTCCGACCCTTCGACCGCCGAATTGCGCGCGTTCCTGAAGTCCGTGCTGGCAAACTAAGCCCAAGGCGACCATGCCCGCCTGATGCCCGAACGACGTCGCATCGCCGTCCTCGGCGGAGGTGCCGCCGGCTTCTTCGCGGCGATCACCTCGGCGGAGCAGTTAGGTCCCGACGGCGAGGTCACTCTTTTTGAAGCCACGACCCACCTCCTCGCCAAAGTCCGGGTTTCCGGCGGGGGCCGGTGCAACGTGACCCATGCCTGCTTCGAGCCGGCGGAACTCGTCAAGAAGTACCCGCGCGGCGGTCGCGAACTCCTCGGTGCCTTCCACCGCTTCCAGCCCCGGGATACTATCGAATGGTTCGCCGCCCGCGGCGTGGCGACGAAGACCGAGGAGGATGGGCGGATGTTTCCGACCACCGACGACTCCACCTCGATCATCGACTGCCTGATGTCCGCCGCCGTCCGCTCCAGCGTCACCATCCGCACCTCCACGCCCGTCCGCTCCGCCCGCAAGGAGGGCGAGGCCTTCCAGCTGACGCTGGGCGATGGCTCCTGCGAGGCTTTCGACCGGGTGATCATCGCCACCGGCGGCAACAAGGCCTCGGGCGGACTCACCATCGCCACCTCCTTCGGGCATGCGATCGTCGCGCCCGTCCCCTCGCTCTTCACCTTCCACATCTCCGACCCTCGCCTGACGGACCTTGCGGGTATCTCCGTCGAAAACGCGGTGGTCACGGCACCCGGCACCAAACTGAAGACCGACGGCCCGGTACTCATCACGCACGCCGGGCTCAGCGGCCCCGGTATCCTTAAGCTCTCGGCCTGGGGGGCGCGGGCGTTCGCGGAGCAGAACTACGCCTTCCCTATCGCGATCAATTGGGTACCGCCGCACACCGCCGATTCGCTTTTCAAGTCCCTCGCCATCGTCCGCGAACAGAATGCGCGCAAGCAGGTCAACACCTTCAGCCCGGTCGCGATGCCGCAACGCCTCTGGGAGCGCTTCGTGGTTGCGGCCGGTATCCCGACCACTACGCCCTGGGCCCACGTCAGCAACCCTTCGCTCCAAGCCCTCGCGGCCCAACTCACCACCGCAGCCTTTCAGGTGGACGGTAAGAGCATGTTCAAGGACGAGTTTGTCACCTGCGGGGGCGTGCAGCTGTCCGAGGTCGACTTCAAGACGATGGCAAGTCGCCACTGCGCCGGGCTGCACTTCGCCGGGGAGGTGCTCGACGTCGACGGCGTTACCGGTGGGTTCAATTTTCAGAACGCCTGGACCACGGGGTATCTGGCAGGGATGGCGGCGGCGCATTAAGGATATAGGTATTAGGAATTAGGGAGTAGGCTTGGACCCTAGGAATAAGGAACAGGGCTTCGGGGAGCGGGAAGTAACGCGAGGACACTACCCAAAAAAACCACCCCCCTCTACTCCCTGTTCCCTATCACCTACTTCCTACTCCCAAATCCCCATTCCCTATCGCCTTCCATTCCACTCTCGCCCTTCTCCCCTCCCTCCCTTTCCTCTCCTTCCTCCATGACTTCCGACGAATCCTTAGATGGCCCCAAAATCGGCGAAACGCTCGATGGCCAGACCCTCGTCGCCGTCGGCATCGACTTCACCTTCACGGAAGTCCACCCGGCCCATGAAGCCACTTTCAAACTGCTCGATCAATGGATGAGCGGGATCCGGCTCTATGAGCTCGAGGATGCGTTCGACCTGGATCCCGTGCTCTGGGACGAGTTATTGGACTGCGGGTATGAAGTCGGCGAAGGCGAAGTCGAAGGCGAGTCCGCCGACAAGCCGGTGGTGACGGTCTACGACGTGTGGGTCGACACCGCGGAGCCCGAGGCCCCCTTGCGGGCGGCCCAAGCTCGCCTCGCGGAACTGAAAGAGATTGCCGCCGACCTTCTGCCCGTGGGCTTGCGCGCCGCGGCGGCCTCCCATGCCGCCCCGCTCGAGACGTTGAAGCTCATCGCGCAACTGGCCGAATAACGGTCGGCTCGGCCAATCCTGCGTTGCCTCGGCGGGACCGAAGGCTTTCCCTTTCCCCGTCCACCCCTATGTCTCCTCAAGAGCTCAAACAGACGATCGCGCACGGCCTGCTCTCTTTTCCGATCACCGACTTCGCCGCGAATGGCGACTTCCGGGCCGACACCTACGCGAAGCGTCTCGAATGGCTCGCTCCCTACGGCGCCACGGCCCTGTTCGCCGCCGGCGGTACGGGCGAGTTCTTCTCCCTCGAGCCGACGGAGTATGCCCAGATTATCCGTACCGCAGTCGACACTTGCACCGGCGTGGTCCCGATCCTCGCGGGCGCTGGCGGCCCGACCCGCGTGGCCATCCAATACGCCCAAGAAGCCGAGCGCCTCGGCGCCAAGGGCATCCTCCTGCTCCCACACTACCTTTCGGAAGCCAATCAAGACGGCGTCGCTGCCCACGTCGATCAGGTCTGTAAAGCCGTGAAAGTCGGCGTCGTCGTCTATAACCGCAACGTCTGCCGCCTCCAGCCCCACCACCTCGAGAAACTGGCCGCGGACAACCCCAACCTCATCGGCTACAAGGATGGCTTGGGCGACATCGAATTAATGGTCTCGATTCGGCGCCGCTTGGGCGATCGCTTCAGCTACCTCGGCGGCCTACCCACCGCGGAAGTCTACGCCAGTGCGTACAAGGCCATGGGCGTGCCCGTCTACTCCTCCGCCGTCTTCAATTTCATCCCGAAAACCGCGATGGACTTCTACCGAGCCGTCGCCGCCGACGACCACGCCACGGTGAACCGGTTGCTCGATACCTTCTTCCTGCCCTACCTGGAGCTCCGCAACCTGAGTGCGGGCTACGCCGTCAGCATCATTAAGGCCGGCGCCCGGATCGTCGGCCACGATGCCGGCCCGGTTCGCCCGCCGCTCCTCGACCTCAAGCCGGCCGAGAGCGAACGACTTGCCGCGCTCATCGCGAAGGTCGGCCCGCAGTAAGCGACCGCCATGGACGCCCCCACCAACCACGCCGCCCCCGATGCCCTCGCGTCGGCGGTGCGCAAGGTGCTATGGCGGGTGCTGCCGGTCTTTGTCGTGATGTTCATCGTGAACTACATCGACCGGGTGAACGTCAGCTTCATCAAGGACCAGTTGCGGACCGAGCTCGGTATCGGCGACCTAGCTTACGGCTTCGGCGCCGGCCTTTTCTTCTGGGGCTACGCCTTACTCGAAGTACCTGCGAACCTGGCGCTCGAACGCCTGGGTGCCCGGCGCTGGCTCACCCTGATCGCGGTGATCTGGGGACTGCTGGCCACCGCCCTGGCGTTCGTGCACAACAAGTACGAGTTCTATTTCCTCCGTTTCGCCCTCGGCGCCGCCGAAGCCGGCTTCTTTCCGGGCGTGGTTTACACCTTCACGCGCTGGATTCCCTCGGCGTCCCGGGGCAAGGCCATGGCGATTTTCCTGAGCGGCTCCGCCATCGCGACCATCCTCTCCGGCCCCCTTTCCGCCTTCCTGCTCCAATTTCACCGCCCGGGCCTGCAGCCCTGGCAATGGATGATCGTCCTCGAAGGCGCCTTCTCCGTCTTCATGGCAGGCATCCTCTGGCTTCTCCTCGATGACTCACCGACCCAGGCCAGCTGGCTCAACCCCGCGGAGCGGGACGCGCTGGAAAGCACGCTAGCCAACGAACGGGCGTCCGCCACCCAGCCTGGCTTCATTGATAAATTCGCCCTCCTCACCTCCCCGGCGGTCCTTGGTTTCTGCGGGGTCTACTTCGCCATCCAACTGACCATCTATGGGGTCACTTTCTGGCTCCCCGACATCATCAAGGACATGCTCGCGACACCGGGACCGCACGGCGGGTTGCTCGGTCTCACCGAGCATTTCGTCCGCCGACTCGGCTACGACGACCCCAAGGCCATCAACGAGATATCGGGCGGCTTCCTCAACTCCGTACCGTGGATCGTGTCGATCTTCGGCATGATTCTGGCCGCCCACGCCGCGTCTCGCTGGAAGCATCAACACGCCTGGGTGGCCATCGCCCTCACCATCGCCGGGCTTGGCATGTTCGTCGCCGGCCGAGCGGATCCCGCCATCGCCTTCGGCGCCATCTGCTTCGCGGCGTTGGGTTTCAAATCCGCCGCCTCGCTCTTTTGGCCGATTCCCCAACAGTCGCTCGACCCGCGCATCGCCGCCGCCGGCATTGCGCTGATCAACTCCCTCGGCAACCTCGGCGGCTGGGCCGCCCCGACCGCCTTCGGTTGGCTGAAACAATCGACTGGCTCCATCCAAGGCGGTCTCTTCGGCCTCGCTTTCACCTCCCTGCTCACCGCCGCCCTGGTCTTAGCCCTTCGCCCCCGCCCACTCTCCCGCTAAATGGCCTCCCCGCTCATCACTTCCCTTCGCGTCGTCCCAGTCGCCGGCCACGACAGCATGCTGCTTAACCTCAGCGGCGCCCACGGCCCGTTCTTCACGCGCAACATCGTCCTCATTCAGGACAGCGCCGGTCGGACCGGCCTGGGCGAGGTGCCGGGGGGCGAGAAGATCCGCCAGACTATCCTCGACGCCACCGAACTGCTCGTCGGCCAGCCGATCGACCGCCGGACCGAGCTGATGGCGCTCATCGGACAGGCGTTCGCCGACCGCGATGCGGGCGGGCGCGGCCTGCAGACGTTCGACCTTCGGACCACGATCCACGCGGTGACGGCGATCGAGTCCGCCTTGCTCGACCTCCTCGGCCAAGAACGCGGCGTGCCGGTCGCGGCCTTGCTCGGCGGCGGCCAGTTGCGCCCGGAGGTCGAGATGCTCGGTTACCTCTTCTACGTCGCCGACCGTCGGAAGACGACCCTACCTTACCGCGACGAAGCGGGCTCCCCCGTCGCCTGGCATCGGCTGCGCAACGAGGAGGCCCTGACCGCCGAGTCCATCGTGCGACAGGCGGAGGCGACGCAGGAGCGCTTTGGTTTCCAGGATTTCAAACTCAAGGGCGGTGTGCTGCCAGCCGAGGACGAGGCGGCGGCGGTCAAGGCGCTCGCCCGCCGCTTCCCCCAGGCACGGATCACCCTCGACCCCAATGGGGCGTGGTCCTTAGCCGAGGCCATCCGCGTCGGGCGCGACCTCAAAGGCACGCTGGCCTACGCCGAGGACCCCTGCGGGGCCGAAGGGGGCTTCTCCGGTCGCGAGATCATGGCGGAGTTCAAGCAAGCCACCGGCCTGCGCACCGCGACGAACATGGTCGCCACCGATTGGCGCCAACTCACCCACGCGCTGAAGCTCGAGGCGGTGGACATCCCGCTGGCTGACCCGCATTTCTGGACGATGGAAGGCTCAGTGCAAGTGGCCGCGACGTGCGCGCAACAAGGGCTCACCTGGGGGTCGCATTCCAATAACCATTTCGACATCTCGCTGGCGATGTTCACGCACGTCGGCGCCGCTGCCCCCGGCGAGGTGACCGCGATGGACACGCATTGGATCTGGCAAGAGGGCCAACGCTTGACCCAGGAGCCGTTGCAGATCCGGCAAGGCAAAGTCGCGGTCCCCGCCCGACCCGGACTCGGCGTGACCATCGACGAGCACCAGCTAGCGGCGGCGCATGACCTTTACCTGAAACTCCCCAGCGGCGCCCGCGACGATGCCGTCGCCATGCAGTACCTCGTCCCGGGTTGGCAGTTCGACCCCAAGCGACCCTGCCTCGTCCGCTAAAACTTATGGCTCAACCAACCCCAGCCTCCCCTCGCCTCGTCTCCCTAGATGCCTTTCGAGGCCTCGTCATGCTCTTCATGGCGACCGGCGGCTTGGGCTTCGCCGCCCTTGCCTCCAACCACCCCGACTCGGGATTCTGGTCGTTCCTAAAATTCCACACCACGCACGCGGCTTGGATGGGCGGGGGTGCTTGGGATTTCATCCAGCCGTCCTTCATGCTCATGGTCGGGGTGGCGATTCCCTTCTCGCTGGCCAGCAAGCTAAGCACCGGGGTCAACCAAACCAGCCTGACCCTCCAGGCGTTGGGGCGATCCTGCCTCCTCATCGCCTTGGCGATCTTCCTGACAACGGGCGATCGGAGCCAACCGGAATTCGCCTTCCATAACGTGCTCGCGCAGATCGGCCTCGGCTACTTCTTCGTGTTCCTGCTCGCCGGCCGGGGCTGGAAAATCCAAACCGCCGCCATTATCGTCTTAGCCTTCCTGACCTGGGCCGCGTTCAAGAGCCACCCGCTTCCCGGACCGGGCACGAACTTCCGTGACTTCGGCGTGGCAGGCGAGCGCCTCAAACAATGCGTGCTACCGGGAGACTTCGGGCACTGGGACATGGGCACTAATTTCGCGGCCAACTTCGACCGCTGGTTCCTCAATCTCTTCCCGAGCGCCAAGCCTTTCGTCTTCAACGGCGGGGGCTACCAAACCCTGAATTTCGTCCCGGCAATCATCACGATGACCCTCGGGCTGATGGCGGGCGAGGCATTGCGCAGCGAACGCTCCCCTCTTGGCAAGGTCCGCTGGCTCCTCAGCGTCGGGGCGGCATGCCTCGTCGTCGGACTCCTCGCCGGGGCGACCGTGTGCCCCATTATCAAGCGCCTCTGGACGCCCTCCTGGGCCCTTTACAGCGGCGGCGTCGTCCTCTGGGTCCTCGCCGCCTTCTACTTCATCATCGATGTCCAGGGACTGCGCCGCTGGGCCTTCCCACTCACCGTCGTGGGCATGAACTCCATCGCCATCTACATGGCCCACTCGCTGTTCGCGGGCCCCTTGGCCGGCCTTGGCCGCACCTACCTCGGCAAAGCGACGTTCAGCGGCGAGTACGGCCCCCTTTGGTCGAGCCTGTTCGTGACCGGGACGCTGTGGCTGTTCTGCTATTGGCTCTACCGCCGACAAATTTTCCTGAAAGTCTGAGACCAGTCGGAGGGAGGTCGGGTTTGACTGATAAATACCCTTCACCCTAGGGCATAAACACGATTGAGTGCCCCTTCCCCATGGAAGCCCCAGGCCCGACCAAGACCACGCACCAAGCCGACACCCTTCGGCTGGAGCTGGCACAGGCCCAGGCGGAGACAGATCGGCTGAAACATGCGGCGCTCGACCTGCGTAAACTCGACGATGCCCGCCGCCGTCCGAGCCACGCCTGGACCGAAGCGGCCGAACGGGCGCTCGCGGAACTCGAAAGCGTGACCGAAGCCGGCGAGAAACGGGCGGCCGGCGCCTCGTTGACCGTGGCCTGCGTCGCCGCGACCATCCGTCAAGCCGAGGCCATCATCGACCTTGCGGAGCAAGCGGGGGTGCTCAAGGGCTCGCCCGGCACCTCGTCCAAAGACCTCTTGGCCCTCCGCTTGGAACCGGAGGCCGAGGGGGGCATTCCGTCCATCGCCGCCCAACGCGCCTTCTTCACCGAAGGCGAGACCTTCGAAATCCACCCCTCGATGCGCGCGGCTAAGTCGCGCCAGCCCGGCGTGAAGGTGGAACGCGTCTTCGGCCTGCGGAGCAAAGGCCTCCTGCTCGTTCGGCCCTCGATCCAGACTTACGCCCCGGGCGAGACGGCTCCTCCGCTCGACCCGGCGCTGCGTCAACTCGAGGACGGTGGCACCGTGTTCGTGAGCGGACGACGCGGGCGCGGCCACTGGGTGCGGCGACTCACCGCCCTTCGCCGCCTACGTGAGCATTGGCAAGCTTCCCACCTTCCCCTGCTCCAACTCTTCAACCCCGAGTCGCGCGGATGGGGCGAAGCGCAGCTCCTCAACCTCGGCGACCTCGATGCCGACTGGCACCTGCTCCATGGCCGCACCCCGGCGACGACCACGGCGCGGCAATTCGTCCGTAAGGCGATCGGGACGACCGACTTCAGCCTACTCGAAGCGCCCGCCGGCTCCGCCAGGCAACCAGCGCTTCTCGAATTGATCCTGCAAAGCGTCGCCCGCGGTCAGCGTCTGCTCTTAGTCGCGGCCGACGCCGCGGAACTCGACGCCCTGCTCGCCGTCGCCGCCGCCACCCCCAAGTGGTCCGACCACGTCGCGGCCGTGCGCTTGAGCGACCCTTTTGAACCGACGGCGGAAGCCGCCCAAGCCTTCGACCTCGATCGCCAAACGGCGCGGCTCGCGGAGGCGACAGCCCCGTTGAGCCGCGGTCGCCGACCCCGCGATGTCGCCGCAACCTTGCTCCTCGAGACCTGCAACTTGGTGTGCGCCCCGTTGTCGGCCCTCGGGGCCTTCCCTTCCGCCCGAGCGACGTCGCTGACGCGCGACCCGGCCGACTTCGATCAGCTCATCGTGCTCGGGGCCGAGCGCGTCCGGTTCGCCGACTTCCTGGTGCCGGCGGTGCACGCGCGTCGCTGGATTTTGGTGAGCGAAGCCCAGGAACGTCCGGCCGAGACCGACCTTGCGGAACTGGCCGAACGCGTCCTCGTCGAGGCGACGCGCGCCCGCTTGGTCGATGAGTTGCAGGCGGAACTGGCCTTCAAGGCTTGCGTGGGCAAGGATGGTTCGGCCGACGACGAGGATGCCGACATTCCCGATGCGCATGGTCGCCGCAAGGTGCTGCTGGTGCTCGACACCCCCGGCGAGGAGCCCCGTGCGCTGGCCACAGCCCAAGCCTACCTCCGGCAACGCCAACTGCAGGTGGCGACCGTGGCCTCGACGGAAGTCGCCCAGTTCGACCCCGCGGCCCTGAGCCCCGAGTTGAATATCTTAATCTGTGTCCGGACTACGCTTGAGCTGACCGACTTCGCCCAGCGGATTCCGCCGGATTTTCGTCTCATCGTCGGCAGCCTCGAGCCGGAGCTGCTCCAGCCTTTGGCGCGCCGCGTGAAGTTGCCGAAGGCCCGCGGCAAAGCGCCCGCCCCGACCCGCACCAAGGTGCGCCCGCTCATTTTCCTCGATTGGCAGGGTCGCTGCGCAGCCAACCTGCAAGGGCTGTATGACTTCCGTCGCCCCGGCCAGGAAGACGAGCGCGGCCAGCGCATCCGGGCCCTGCTGCTCGACCTCAAGGCGATCCACCCGTTCGAGAAACCCCTCTGGGAACCCCAAGCCCTGCTTCGCCTCAAGGAGCAGGAACTCTGTTCGGTCGGGGAACTCCTCCAGCACGGCGTCCGCGAGAGCAACAACCCCGAGCGAGGCGAGAGCGTCCACCACGCCGGCCTCCCCCGGCCCTTTGGCTGGCAATCCCGCTACGAACGCCTGCCTAACGCCTGATCCCTTTGTCCCTTCCCCCGCTCATTCTCCGCCGCCCCATCGCCGTGCGCTTCGTCGACGCGATGGCGAACGTGCGCACCTCGGGCGAGTCCGCCGAATGGCCCGCCTTGCTGCGTCTGGCCTCGGAGCAGGAACGCCACCACGGTGGCCTCACCGCCGAGGCGGTCCAAGCCTTGCTCCCCTTGCCGCGGCCGGCCGCGCAAGCCTTGCTCCAACACGGCGTCGAACTCGGCATGCTCATGGTTGACGCCGCGACCTTCCGCCTGACCGCCCTCGGTCGCGCCTGCCTCCGACAAGACCTCGGGATGTCCACGCAGCACGGGCTCTTCCGGTTCGCCGTGACGGATGAACCGCTGCTCGCGGGTCGTCAGCTCCTGCACGTGGAGGAGCGACGTGACTTGAGCGACCTCGAGGAAACGACCTTGGAGGACGTCGAGGATGCGTTGCATACAGAGCCGGAGGCTTTCTTCACGTCGGTCGCCCAGCGCGGCCTGCTCTTCGCGGTCAGCCGCACCTCGGCCCAGATGCGGCCCGTACCGCGCAAGCAAGACCTGACCTTGATGATGGAGGTCGAGATCCGCCCGGGTCAGGATGGCCCGTTCAACCTTCGCCTGACGGGGCAATGGCCAGCCAGCAAAGGCCAGGGGCGGGACCGCACCGGCGGGGCGATCGACTTACGCCTGACTTCCGCCCAACCGCGGCGCGCTGACCAGACCTACGCCGACCTCCTGCAGATGGCCGCCGCCGCCAGCGGGCAGGATTTCCTTTCGGCCGCGGGCGGCCAGACCGATCTCTCCACGGGCTACCCGGCGAAGTTCGCCGACGTCCCAACGGAGGCGCGCCTGCACTTCCGTTTGCGCGTGCCGAAGATTCCCAAGGTGCCATTCAAAGTGCCGGGGCAATTCGACCTCGGGTCGTTCGAGGTCGAGGCGTTTGACGTGCCGATCGTACCGGCCGCCGGCGAAGAGGACCTTTGGGGGCTCTGGTTACAATGCCACTTGCTAGGCCCGGATAAATCGGCCGGCGGTCCCGCCCGGGCCGGCGAGGCCGTGCGCCAGCGCTTGCCGGGCTACGTCCCTCGCACCGGGGCCGAACTGGCCAAGCTTGCCCTCGGCCGCAGCCCGCTGGGTCGCGAGGTCCCTCAACGCGCCAACCTACTCGAAGCCCATGACCTGCTCCTCTGGGAGCACGCCGACCGATGATCTCGCCCATCCTCAAGACTTCCGAGCCTTACCAGTACTACGATCGGGTGATCGGCGACGTCTGGCGTCAACTCGACGGTGAAGCGACGCCCGAGGATGGGCTGGGCACGTTGCTGTCCGCGATCGGCGCCGCCCGTCAGTCCATCCTTCTCGCCGCCCCTTGGCTCGGCACCCCCACCCTCACTGAAGCGATTGCGACGGCGGTCAGCCAGCACCGGGTGCGCTGCTACGTGCTGACCACCGATGGTCTCGCCCCAGGCTACTCCGCCCCGCAGAAACAGGCGCACGCCGAGGCGCTGGCAAAGCTTTCCGCGCTCGGCGCGATCCTCCAGAGTTCCACCCAAGTGCACGCCAAGTTCCTGGTCGTCGATGCCGGCGAGCCGACGAGCCGCGCGGTGCTCTGCCCGGTCGGACTGCCGGCGCCTGACTCCCCGGCGCCTGCCTTCAGCCTGCCCACGCACGCCCGCCCCCTCCAAGAAGCATTCGCACTCGCTTGGTGGCGTCTCTCCGTCGACCGCCTGACCAAGCAAGGCCCCGGCAAAGCGGAACCGCAACCCGGCCACCTGGCCGACCGCCCTATCGACGGGCTCGCGCTCAACCTCCAGCTGACCGCCAAGCCGACGGCCGAAGCCCCGGCGCGTCTGGAGATCGCGGCGCGCCTCAAGGGTGTGCTCGAGACTGCCCAAGCGCGGGTCTGGTGCACCACCCCGCTACCCGAGACCCAGCCCTTCCTGATCGAGGCGTTGCTCGCCAAGGCGACCGCCGGGGCCGATGTCCGCCTCCTGACAACCCACCGGCCTGCCGCGACGGAAACCCTCCGCAAGCTCGCCCTCGGTGGCGTCAAGGTCCGCCTTGCGACCGATACCCGCGCCACCACCTGGGTCGCCGATGAACAGGCACTCCTCCTCGCCGTCAGCACGGGCGCGAAGGAAGAGAAACCCGGACTCGAACTGGCCGTTCACCTCGTCGGCGAAGCCACCACGGCATTCGCGGCGACGTTTGAACGCAGCTGGTCCCAGGCCCTCGCCGAACTCCAGACCCAGGTAAAACTTGGGACGCTGCAATCCGGCTACCAACGGCTCGCAGCCGGCACGCTGGGTGCCTGGTTGCCGCCGCCGGTCGCGTCGAAGCTCATTGCGATTGATTCGCCTTGGACGGCCCATTCCGCGACCGACCTCGTCAACAGCCCGCCCCACAAGGATGCGAAGGATGACCCGACCTGCGGGGCGCTCACGCTGGTCTATCAATGGGTCGTCGTACCCCCGAAGCTGCCCGCCGACGTCAAGGAGGAGTTCCTCTCGCCCGAAGAGGCCGCCAAACTGGGCCTACCTGCGGCCCGCGCGTCCTATGACCCTCGTCGTTTCAGCCGAGGCAAGGAGCTCTTCCTGTTGGCCGAGCGCAACGACCCGATCTACCTCGGCTGGTTGCGCGAAGTGGCCAACGACCTGAAGGCCCGCGTCGTCGTCCCGCGAGGCTGAATCACTCCCAGCTGATCTCCGGCACGCGGACGCAAGCACCGCGGAGGAGTTCCACGACGTGGTCCATGTCATCGCCAGCGGCGACCACTTGAGGGCGCAGCGCCTCTGGGGCGAGCTGCTGCAGGCGCCACAACGCGACCGACAAGATGTCATGGAAGGCCACCTTCGCCGCTTCGCCCTCGGCATCCTCAGCCCAGAGCGAAAAGCGGGGCGGCGCCCCTGCTCCCTCTTCGACCTCGAGGCGCAGACCGAGAACCAGCGTCCAGAGCTCATCCTCGTCGTCAGCGCCATCGACCAAGTAGCGCACATGGCCACCCAACTCGTCGGCCGCGATATCGAGCTCCATGAAGCCAAGCGAGATGTCGCCGACCCACGCCGCGGAGTCGGTGAAGTCATAGAAGTCATCGATGACTCCCACGCCCACGCACGTCCAACCCTCGGCCTGTTCACCCACCTTCGCGTCGATTCGCATCCGCGCAACCAAGCGGGCGGAAGGCCGTTTGGCGAGCCTCAGTTGGAGATGACGTAATACCCCTGGGCCCGGAGGAGCTCGGTCAGCGCCTTTTCGCGCTTGCCCGGGTCGCCCTCACCCCGGCGGGCGAGGCTCCAGGCGGCCTTGATCGTATCGGCCGACAGCGCGACGCCGAAATCGGGCTTCCACTCGTCGGCCTTGATCAGGTACTGGCCGTGCTTCTCGACCCAGCGGCTCGACTTGTAGCCCTTGAGGTGGTTCTCGTAGCGCTTCCAAGCCGGCAAGCGTGTCTGGCCGACATAGAAGACGGGCGCTTTCTTTCGAGCCAACGGGTTGAGTGCCGTGAGTTTCGCCTGCTGCGACTTCGTGAGTTTCCCGAAATAATCGAGCCGGACGACATAGAGGATGGTTCCGCGGAGTTTGGCGTCGGGGGTATGGCCGGTCGGGTCGGCATCAGGGGCGGCAGGGCTATCCGGGGTGAGGTCGGTGATCATGGTGGCGGTGATTGGGTCCACCTATCATACCCGAGGTTTGGGTTTTCGCACCTCAGCGGAGGGGGGTCGCCGGGCTTACCTACGGTAGATTTACTGATTTCCGGCTTGGCACCCCCATGAAAGCGCGGGCGGGAAGGTTTCTTGTTTACCCTCTCAAGGAGCCGCCTAGACCTACCCCATGCGCCGCTCCCTCGCCCTCCTCCCGCTCCTTCTGCTCGTCGGTTGCGGCCAACCCAAGACCAAGACCCCGCTCACCCAGGGCCTCCCCGTCACGACCAACGTCTGGGCCCAGTTGTCTCTCGTCACGGAAAACAAGCCGAACAACAAGGCGAACTCCGAGATTCTCCAGGGCTTCGAGGCCCTCCTCCAGGCTAACCCGGAGTCCCGCCGCAACCTGGCCAAGATCATGGAAGCGCTCGGCGCGATTAAGGACGCCGGCCTCGGTGACCTCGCGAAAGGCGACCTGAAGTCCGTGACCATCGGCGCCACGCTGCCGAAGAACGCCGCGCTCATCGGCCCCTCGCCGGCCGACCTCCAGTTGGTCCTCATCCTCCGCGGCAACTTCAACCCCACCCGCATCAGCGAGTTCGCCAATAACAACGGCCTCAAGCAGACCGAGGTCGGCGGCGCTCCCACCTGGGCCCTCGTCCAGCTCATCGGCAAGATCGCCAAGGAGAAGCAGACTACCCCCGACCCCTTCGGCTTCGGCCTCACCGCGGTCGACGAGCACACGCTCGTGATTGCCACCCCGTCCGTGCTCAACCACGCCGTCGCCGCGCTCCAGGGCAAGGAAGGCTCCCTCATCGCGCCGCGCATCAACGTCCTCGACGCCTACCAGGACTGGCAGCTACTCGTCGTCTTCTCCGACCGCGACCTCATCGACAACGCCGCCGCCGAAAACTCCAAGGGCGAGCGCACGGCCTCGCTCGTGAAAGCCTACCTCGACGCCCTCCCGCACGACCACATTGTGGCCATCTCCGGCCAGCGCGGGGACCAGAGCGCCTTTGGCCTCTACGGCGTCAACGCCGCGACCCAGGAAAGCCTCAGCTACGGCGCCTCCATGTCGACCACCCTCGCCCCCAAGATGGTGGAACTGGCCGGCAAGCTCGTGAAGTTCGCCGCCGAGGAGAAGTAAGCCTCCCGGGGCGGGCCGGCCGCCTTCATGCTTCCCTCCCGGGATGTTTGCGGCTTAATCGCTCCCACGGGCCTATAGCTCAATGGTTAGAGCAGGGAACTCATAATTCCTTGGTTCCTGGTTCGAATCCAGGTGGGCCCACCCCCTTTCAGTTCTGATAGTAAAGGACTTACGGACAAGTAAGCCCCTGATAATAGGGGCTCAAGTCCTCTTTTCGCCTGATCTGCGAGTTTGCTAGGGATTCCGAGAACTTTTCCGCACCCTTCCAGCGGGATTAAGGCCTTTGTTGGGCCCCTGCTCTCCGAGCTCCTTGAGGACATACCCTTCCAGGGAGTCTCCTCGGGAGGGGGTAGCTTGTGCGTGGAAGAGCACCGCAGGGGTATCGTGCGGATCACCTGGAGCCGTTAATGCCCTTGCCCCTACCACCCCCTCCCCGGGTCTAGGACACCTCTTTGAGCCACCCCCGGGGGCTTGCGTGGCACCGACACCCCGCACTTTTTAAACGCGGGTTTCGAGCATAACCTTACGGTTGAGTAAGCGCCCCGCAAGCGGGACAACCCCGCCTCCTAGGGCAAGCCAGAGGGGTCTAATGGGCCTCGCAGAACCGACTTACTTGCCCGGCTTCATTTTGTCCTCGGCCTTCTTCGCAGCTATCTTCGCCTCGATCTCCTTCTGTAATTCCCGTGAGCGTTGCTGCCCTCGGAGTCTGTCTTCGGGCGACATTTGCTTCTCCATGTAGTCGAATTCCCTGCGGGCGTTAGAACAATTTTTCCGGGCAAGGTTAAAATAAGCATAAGCCTCGACCCGATCCTCCGCCACGCCACATATGCCGTTGTAGTAACTGTTCCCCAATTCGTATTGGGAAAAGCTTTCTCCTTGGTCCGCAGCCTTTCGGTACCACTTCGTCGCCTCGACATCATCCCTCAGCACTAATTTACCGACCCTATAGAGATAACCTAAGCTATGTTGGGCCTCGACATCCCCTTGGTCAGCGGCCTTGCGGTACCACTCCACCACCGCTACCTTATCCTTCGCCACGCCGAGGCCATACTCGTAGCACGACCCTAGGTAGAATTGGGCTTGGGGGTCACCCTGCTCGGCCTTCGCTTTGTAGCCTTCAAATGCCTTCACCTCCTCCGGAGTCATCCCGGCCGAAGCCGACGATGGCACTAACGCCAGGACAGCGAGCAGCATAGCGGACAAACAAGGGCGGAGGACGAGGTTCATAATAACAACTATAACACGATTCCGGCGCTAGCGAGCATCGATAAACCTGATACAGGCTATCAGTCGGAGGGGTAATCCATATCCCTTACCAAAAATTAATGAAGATGCGCCAGGTAGTCGAAGACACTACCCACAACTTTAGCGACTTCACTTAATGCTTGGTAAATCCCAAAGATGAAAAGTATCAAGACGCCGACACACCCGACGCAGGCTTGTTGACGTTTGTCGTCCTTATCCTCATCCTCGGCTTCGCCGTCTGGAACCACCTCATGTGGAGTCACCTCATGTTCTTCGGCCACCACATCATTAGGCGAAAAAGGAACGGTCGGCATCCCACCCAGACTGGTCTGCATCGTATCCACCCCGGAATCGCCGTTCGACAAGATGAAAGGCGACGGCAAGGGATCAACCGGAAGGGTGCAGTCATCGGCTTCATCATCCTCATCCTTCGGGTCATGCGGCATCATAAAAGACAACTATAACAAGATTCCGGCGCTAGCGAGCATCGATAATCCTGATACAGGCTATCAGTCCTGGCGCCTCACTCTCCTCTAACGGCAAGCCAGATGGGTCTAATGGGCCTCCCGGGCGTGCTACTTGCCGGCCTTCTTCGCGGCAGACTTGGCGTTGAGTTCTTTTTGCAATTCTAAGGTTCGTTTCTTGGCTGCTGCCAGTTGGTCAGCGGTCAAGTTAGAACCTAAGTCCAAGAGTCCTTTCCGAGCTTCGGCCACAGTGGCTCCAGCGAGTCGATAATAAGCGTATGCCTCGACCAAATCCTTGGTTACACCCTGCCCGTTCGTATAGCAAAAGCCGAGACAATAGAGGGAACGGCCCGACACGATGACATTACCTTCCTCGGCAGACTTACGATACCACTTAACTCCTTCTGCGTAATTACGTGTCACCCCCCATCCATTATAGTAGCAATTACCCACATTGAACTGAGCTTCCGCATTCCCTTGGTCTGCAGCCATGCGATACCACCGCAGGGATTCGACCAGATCCTTTGTTACGCCGGTCCCACGTTCATAGTTATTACCTGTACCATATTGGGATAAAATGTCACCCTGCTCTGCTGACTTGCGCAACCACTTTGCAGATTCAGCATAATCTTGAACCACACCGTTACCGACTCGGTAAGCCATCGCCAGGGCTCTTTGAGCGCGGGGGTCGCCTTTCGCTGCCATAGCCTTAATGGCCTCGGTTGAATTTACTTCTGCCGGGGGTGCCTTGACCTCGCTGGCAGGTGGCGTCGAGTTAGCCGCAGCGACAATCGCGCGCATGGCATCGCGGGCATCCAGTAACGCCAGAGTCGGATCCGCTGCTTTGAAATTAAAGCCCACCACGACCGCACGAAGCTTTTGCCGTCCGACTTCTCCAGCGGGACCGGAATCGAATTCGCTGAGGCAACGCGACTCCATCATTTTAAGCAAAGCTGGAAAATTCGCAGGGTTGTTCCGTTCCTGACGGGTGACCCAAAAAGAAGGCGTGTCGATAAACTTGGCATAATCGTCGAGTACCTCTGACCAAGCGGTCGCAGCCACGAAGCCAGCGCTTATGCCAGCGCCGGCTCGGCCAGTAGTACCGAAGGCGCCCATGCCATGCTGCATCATCCAAGCCGGATGGTAAGTAGGCGGGCCCGACTTCCGTGCCCATTCCAAGACCGCACGATGGTCTTCCGCTCCAATAGTCCGACTGCCCCCACCCCAAGACAACACACGCTCATTGGCGGGCTGCATGGTCAAGACACCAAAGGCTTGGTGGGCGGTCCGGTCCGCGACGCGCTTCTGGTCAAACTGCGACTGCAGGCGGGCCGCTAGCCCAAGCTGATAAGCCGCGCGTTGATTCTGGGGGAAAAGCTCAACTGCCCGAACGAGCAGGTCGACCGGGTTATTCTCCGGTTTGATTTCCGCCAAAGTACTTCCCGTGAAGGCCTTATTCGGGCTCAGGTTTCCGACTGTTTCGACGTTGGTGACGTTACGCGTCTCGGCAACACGCGGCGGAGCTGTCTGTGCCGATGCCGGCGACAGGGCTGTCAGGGCAGCTAGGACGACAAACAACCAGGGGCGGGCGACTTGGTTCATAATGAATAACTATAACACCGTTCCCGCGCCAGTGAGCATCGATAATTCTGATACAGGCTATTGGGGGCGCGAGCTGCAATGGGCCTCAAGGGCAAGCCAGAGGGGTCTCACGGGGCTTTTCGGTGGGGCTAGTTTCCCGAGTGATCCCATCACTTTACGCCCTCGGCCTTCGCCTGATATCCTTCAAACGCTCTCACTTCGTTATCATGAATCATCCGAGGAAACTTCTGCAACTACCTCACCCAATCGAGCTCTTTCTGCAATTCTCTCGTTCGCTGCTGCCCTCGGAGTTTGTCTTCGGACGATAACTTACCGGCTAGTCGTTGGCGATTAGCCTCGGCATGTTCACAAGCGCGGGGAAAATTGAAATACGCGTAGGCCTCAATTTCATTCTTCGCCACGCCTCGGCCCCCGAGGTATAATTCCCCCACTTGGTTCGGGGCATGGACATCCCCTAGGAATGCGTTTAAGCGAAGTCTCCGATACTCTGCGAGGTCGGGTCCGGGGGATTCCGTTGCGAGCTTGCTCTCGAAGGCGGCGAGCTTGCCCCCGGGGGCATGAGCCTGGGCCGTTTTTGCCGGCTTGTCGGGGGTGAGTGCTCTACCAATTTGGGGACCTAATTCAGCCACCCAGATTAGAGATTTAAGAAACCATTGGTCGTCGCCGGGAGGGCCATTTTTATAGGTGAGGTTTCCGCCCGTGACACATCCCGTCAAACTGGCGGACAGCACTAGAATGGCGAAGGCAAGCTTGGGCTTAAGGGGATGCATTGGTGGTAGGATAAGAAACCCACGGCGCCGCTTATCTAGTTAAGGATACCACGTTCCCGGCCAAGGGGTGCATCGATAAAAATGATAGAAGCCATCGACCTGCGCTGACAATTAGCGGCCAAATCCAGCCTCTGGTGTTTACCTCATCAAAAGGGGCAGGCCGTCTTTGATCCAAGGTGTAGATGAATTCCCGGTTTTCGAGCGTTTCAAAAGACACCCCATCCTTGCTACGGCCTAGGAGGTTTCCCCGGACGCGACTTCAACCCTGTCATGCTAGGATTTTCCTGGGGGGCCTACGATACTGCATACGCGCTTCATATGGTTAAACTAACAACCTAGGGCAAACTCCACGCACGCCTCAATTGACTACCCCGCCGAGCGGATCCGTTCCCAGAAGGGGAAATAGCCGCGGGTGGCGTGCGGAAAGTGCTCCTGATCCCAGGCCCGACGGCGCCAGTGGACCGTGATACCGACCTTGTCCAGGGCAGTCTCGATGGCAAAGACCTCGGATAGCCAAGGTCCGACGAACGGGCGATAGGCGACGAGGGTCGAAAGTTTTCGAGCCTGCGCCCATTCCACCATCGATGCGGCGAGATCGGGTGGCTCCGTGGCGACGACCTCGGCGCCAAAGTGCTTACCGGCCCGCTGTGCGCCGTCCGCCAAGGAGGAGCGTGTCCACTGGGCGACCTTAGGCGACCAACCCTCCGCGGTGGTGATACCGGCCGGCCAAGAGGCATTGATGGACTCGAAGCGGAGGCCAGCCAACTCGCCCCGCTCGACGGCGAGGTCCTCCGGGTGCAGCCAGAGCCCAACCCTGCCCTGCTCGACGGCTACAGCGACCGGAGCCTCGCTCCAGGCTGGGACTTTCGGCAACGGCTCCTCCGTGATCGGGAAAGGCTGGGTCGCCAGGCGGCTAGTATCAGGCAAGTGACGGCCCTCGGTGTAGTGGGCGATATTGTCGGCGCGGGCGAGGTAGGTCTTCCCGGCCGTCTGCAGCCCCGCCACCCAGCGCCAGGAGAGCGTGTTGCTCGCGACATCGCCATCAAGGAGGTGCTCGTAGAAGAACGCCGCGCCCAGCTCCCACGGCAACCGGAGCGTGAAGATCCAGATGGAGGCGAACCACATGCGGGCATGGTTATGCAGGTATCCGGTGGCCACCAGTTCCTGCGCCCAAGCATCGAACCCGGCGATCCCGGTGCGTCCTTCGCGGGCCGCCTCCCATTGCTCCCGTTGCTCTCCCGACAAGCCGTCCCGCAGACGCGGGACCGACTCCCGCCAACGCGTCCAGGCGGCCGGGCGCTGCTCGAGCCAGCCCTTCCAGTAAGTCCGCCAATAGACCTCCTGGACGAACTTCTCGACCGCGGCGAAGGGCCAACGCTCCCGGGCGGCGGCGACGACCTCCTCCTCGAGGATCAGCCTCTTCTGCAGCCAAGGGGAGAGGCGAGCGACATGGTCGTTGCCCGGGCGCACGAAGTTCCGTTCCGCCGCATAGCGCCCCGCCAAGGGGAGGAAGGCCTCGAGCCGAGCCAAGGCGGCGGATCGGGTCGGCGTGAAATCCGCGGCAAGGGACATCCCCAAACCTAAACTGAACCGCTGCTCGGCGCAAATCACCCATAGGGCATTTACTTATCAAAGGGGTCAGGCCGTAGTTGGACCAGGGTGTAGATTAAATCGGGCTTTTATGCTGGTTTTAATACAGCCTGCCGTTGCTACGGCCTGACCCCGTTGAGCCCCAAAGATAAAGCCGCCGGCCTGCGAGGGCCGACGGCTTTGATTTCCAGATCGGAGGGCTTAGAACTTATAGCGGACGCCGAGGCTCCACTGGTTCTGGTTGGCGAGAATGTCGCGGCTGATCCAGGTGTGGCCGAGGTCGAGGGAGATCTCGTGGGTAAGCATCTTGCTCAGGGTCAGGTTGACTTCATGGCCAGCCACGTTGCTTACATACGAAGCCCAGGCGCCGTAACCGCCGCCAAGGGCGCGGTGGAGAGCGAGGCCGTAGGTCTCGTCGGAGCCGACGGTGAGGGCGACATCGATCTGGGCAGCGACGTTCTTGAAGCGGTAACCGAGGGAGACAGCGTCAGCACCGTTGCCAAGGTCGCCGCCGACGGTGGTCAGGCCGTTGATGAAGAGGTCGGACTTGCCGAGGTAAGCGGTGGCGGACACTTGCCACCCATTGAGGTGACCGGAGACCCCGGAGGTTGACTGCTGGGCGTAGCTGAGTTCGACATTATTGCCGAAGAGGCTGGACGGGGCAGTACCAGTCACGGTGGCGGGCGAGCCGGTGGCGAAGGCAGATGCCGAACCGAGGGCGAGGAGACAGACGTAGGGTAGGTGCTTCATGGGGTAGGGGGTAGACTGTAATAAACAGCGAAGAGCGTCCTGAGTTCCCGCCAACTTTACGATAAATCGGTCGTGCGATGAGAAGAGGCTCACCCACCCTTCCGACCAACATCAAAGGAAACTCCAAAGAATAGAACGCCCCGGTATGGACAGTATTAGGAACCAAGCGGCGAGACCCCCGAGAAAAAGAAGGATCAAAATCATGGCCGGAGAGACCTTATTCCGGAAGACGGCGGCTCGCAGCGAGCGAAACCGCAAGAGCACAAAGACGACAATGTACATCACGGGGAGCGCGGAGATCACCTTCGCCACCAGAGGCTCACTTCCGTTGGCGAAAGATAATACCATCATGAGAAACATGACCGCTGGGACAATAATCACTCCGTAAACCAACGTGTATATGAGAAAGCTCTGGCCGATACCTACCCAGTCGGGTGGCGCAATAATCGACTCATCGCCCGTTTCGGCGAAGGTCGCCGCCTTTGGCGGGACTTCCTCAGTGGCTTCTATCGCCCCCCGTAGCCAGACTCTGGAGCTCGGTAAATTTATCAGCACCAGCCCTAGTAAAGGGGCGAGACAATACCGGAAGACTTTTTCTGACCGAAAATCGCTAAAGCCGATGATATCTTCTGGGGATACAGTGATGACGTAGCCCAAAGCGATCAACCAAACGACGAAGACCGCACTCAGGTAAAAGTGGCTAAAGCGTATTCGGTAAAAAACACCTAGCAACGCGGTGCCCGTGAGAGCGAGCCCCCAAAACCAATGATACCCAAGATAAGCAATCGTCCCCAGGTTGCTGAAAACAATGAAGGTCCAAGCCCAACCCAGCCACAGGGTAATGGTAACCGGAAGCGGACGGCTCATCGTCATGACGGCAGTGGACACTTACTTCTGCCCCGCCGCTTTCTGGGCCGCCCTCTCCTCTTCAGACATCCTGCGGCCGAAGAGCGACCCCATCTTTGCATCAAGGTCTTCACGGGAGGTACGAGCAGCCGATGGTTTGGGACTGGAGGCGTCGGACGGGTCAACCGACAAGGGGGCCGCCGACTGAGGCGCGACTGGCTGTCCACTACTTGGCTTTACCGCAGCGAACGGCACCGTGGGACGTTCATCCGAACCAGTCTTCTTAGCAATTATCTTTGCCTCTATCTTTTTCTGCAATTCCTGCGCGCGTTGCTGTCCCATTTGGATGGTATGAGGCGACATCTCTTGCGCTATGTTATTGAGATAACCGCGCGCGTAGTCGTCGCCGGATTGAGCGAGGGCCAGGTAGGCGTAGGCCTCGACTTTGTCTTTCCCGACGCCCAGGCCTCGGTCGTACGCGATACCCAGAAAGCGATAAGCGGAGGCGTTCCCCTGATCGGCCGACTTGTGGAACCATTTGGCCGCTTCCGCAGGATTACGCGGCACCCCTTCGCCTCTTCCATAGCAATAACCGAGACTGAATTGGGCGCCAGCATGCCCTTGATCGGCGGCCCGCCGCCACCAGCGGGCTGATTCGAAATACTCCACGGGCACACCCAGCCCCTGCTCGTAAATGAAGCCCAACCGGTATTGTGCGTCGACCTGCCCCTGCTGGGCGGCCTTGAGATACCATTTCAAGGCCTCGGCCGGGTCTTTCGACCCGCCGGTGCCGTAGAAATAGATATTCCCCAGGCGGTATTGAGCCAAGGCATCCCCTAGCTCAGCCTTCGCCTTGTAGACTTCGAATGCATTTCCCGACCCAGCCCTCGGATAGGTCGGCGCCACCGTCAGGGCGGGCTTGGCGAGTTTATCCTTCAATAATTCCAACCGCACGGCGGCCGCCGCATCCCCCTGCTCGGCGGCCTTGCGCAACCACTTGGCAGCTTCGGGCAGATTCACCGGGACCCCCACCCCATCTTCGTAGCAGATACCGAGATTACAAAGAGCGGGCACATGTCCTAGTTCAGCCGACTTCCGATACCACGCGACCCCTTCGACGGGATCCTCGGCCATCCCGATGCCCCCGATGGCACAGTACCCGAGGTTGTACATCGCCGGGGCATACCCCTTCTCCGCTGACTTACGCCACCAGAGCAGGGCCAGCACGGGATCGACCGGCACCCCGCGCCCGGTCGAATAGCAAACGCCAAGGTTATATAAACCGTTCGGCTCCCCGCGTTCCGCCTTCACCTTGGTAAAAGTAAAATCCCTCACCTCAGCCGGCGTCATCCCCGCAAAAGCAGGCTCCGACGACACTGAGAGCAGACCAAGGATGACGGCACTGGTCCAGAGGCGTGGGGCGAGGATCTTCATGGATAACTATAACACGCCACGCCGCTCGAGCGTGCATCGATAAACCTGATGCAGCCTATCGAGTGCGCGGCGGGAGTCCGTCCAAGAAGGCACGCAGGGCAGTATTGAGCTGGCCAGGGTCATCGAGCTGAGGGATGTGGCTGACGCCTTCCAGTATCGCGAGTTTACTACCGACAAACCGTCGGGCAAGGTCCTCGCCCTGCGCCAAAGGAGTGATGTCGTCCAGGCGGCCCCAGACCAAGAGCACGGGAGGGGTAAAGCGCGCGTAACTAGCGTCGTCCTTGAAAGCCGCGTCGGCGGGATAGATCATGAAATCGCCGGCCAACCAGTCGCCGACGGCGGTCGAGGAGCCGCGAACACTGAGCTGACTTTGATACATGGCTAGTTTCGCCGGGGTCACGCAGCGGTCGTCGGCGGTGAACCGCAACAACCCGCCGCGTGTCAGGAGGGGGTTGGCGAAGGTGACGGAGCCCCAGACGCTATTCAAAGGCCGGCAGCGCAACCACCAGGGCGCCTGGCCGGGGTGTTCAGGCTTAGGGTCCTGCAAGCTCAGGGCGACATCGACCAGCACCATCGCCTCCACCCGCTCCGGGTAGCGAAAAGCCGCCTCCATCGTGGCGCAGCCACCAAACGAGTGCCCCACCAGGACGGCCTGCTTGATCTGTAACGCATCCATAATCGCCTTGATACGCCGGGCCTGCGCGATGGGGCCATAGTCGTCTGCCGCGGGACGTTAGGTAAAACCAAACGGGGGGAGATCGATGGCGACGACGCGGTAGCCAGCGGCGGCCAAGGGGTCGATGCAGTCCCGCCACGTCTCACTCCAGGCGAGCGAGTTGCTGGAGATCAGCAGGAGGACGCGTCCATCGGTCGGGCCTTTTTCCTGAAGGTAAATTTTAAGGCCGTCTGCCAATACGAAACGTCCGGTCTTCGGGGCGAGCGCCTCCGGGGCGGCGGACTCGTTGAAGAACGCGGCGACCCGGAAGCCGGCGAGCACCACCACGAGCAACCCCACGAGTATCAACGTAGCTTTGCAGAGGCGGGCAATGACAGTCATGCAGATGGTCGACGAGGCAGGCAGCGGAACCGGGACTCAGATGCCGCCACGCGGCTTAGGCACCGCGGGCGGAGTCGTCGGGGCCTCCGACCGCGGGGCGGCGGACGGCGGACGGCCGAGCGATACCGCGGCCAGCAGCTCCTTGGACCGCTCCATGCCAGCCCGCAGCGACTCGGGCGACGAACTGGCCTCGATTTCCTTGCGGCGCCCGGCGGCGCTGGCATTGCTGCGACTCGCCAGAATCAGGTAGGCGTAGGCTTCGACCTCATTCTGGACCAGGCCACCAAAGCCTTTACCATAACAAAAAGCCAAGGCCTCCTGAGCGTCAGCATCCCCCTGGGCGGCCGACCGACGCCACCAACTGACCGCCAGACGGGTGTCCTTCGCCACCCCAGGCGTGTAGCCGTCAAAATCAAAGTAGGAGCGTCCAAGGTAGTACTGTCCCTTCGGTTCGCCTTGCTCGGCTGATTTGCGAAACCAGGTGACCGAGTTCGGCCCATCTTTGGCGACCCCAAGTTTGCCGAAGCGGTAGACCGTACCGAGGAGGTATTGTGCCCGGGAATCGCCGGACTGAGCGGCGGCGTACAAGGACCCGAAGATGCGACGCTGCTCGTCGGTCTGGCCCGCGATTTCCGGAGCGCGAACGGCCGGCGCCGGCGAAGCGACGGGAGGCTCCTCGGGCTTCACCGGCACACCCTTAACCATCGGCTCAGCCTTCTTCCCCAGCAGGCTAGGCTTCGGGGCCACCCCGCCCTTGGTCTTGCTGGCGATGATGTTGTCCTCGATTTCTTTCTGCAAATCCTTGGCCCGCTGCTGACCGAATAGCCGGGCTGAGCTGGTCAAATCAGCCTCCAAAGTGGTCAAGCTACTCCGGGCGCGGCTGTTGGACGTCGCCGCCAAGCTCCAATAAGCGTAAGCCTCAAACTCATCCTTCCGAACCCCTTTGCCCGTCGCATAGCAAACCCCGACGGAATACTGGGACGCCGCATCCCCCAAATCGGCCTTCACCTTGAAAGCTTCGAACTTCTTGACGTCGTCCGCCGCGCCCGCCGCCAACGCGAACGGGAGCCAGAAAAAGGCACAAACGGCTAGGCAGCAGCGGAGGAGGCGGGATTCCATAAAGCAAGCATAGCAGAATCCCTACTCTACCGTGCATTGATAATCCTGATAGAGCATATCAGCCTGTCTACCTTATAAAAGAAGGGAACCGGCCGGGACACGCCGAGCCGCCTGCAAAAACTACCGACGAGAGGATCGGCATCGCCATTGAAAACTTCAGCGGGCGGCAGGCTTGGCTTCCGCAGCGCTGGGGGTCGCGGGCAAGGCCTGCTCGGCGGATTGGCGATACCAGAAGGTCGCTAGGTCGACATCCCGAAGGGTGCCTTGGCCATAAAAGTAACAGTCGGCCAGCTCTCGCTGCTCCAAGGCTGTCCCGCCGGGCGCCAGACCTTTCAGCTCCTTAAATCGGGTCCGTCTGGCTCGCTCCGCCGGGAGCAGGTCATCCTTCGCGATCTTCTCGCGGACAAACAGCACGGACTCATTAACTAAAATGAAGGCATCCAAAAGCGCGTCGGCCGGTTGACCGGAATGCTTCGGGTAAGGCCGACTGGCACACCCGGGCGTCGCGACCATAATGGTCAGTCCGACCAGAACCGCGCGCATCGTCGAACCGGGCTTGGCACGGCGACGCCAAGGGAAAGACCTCCCCGGGGGTTCCGCGGGTGAATCAAAGGACATCACGGCATCATAACAGGAATAAACCCAAGGCGTTCATCGATAAAACCGATGTCCGCCATCAATCCGACCCTACTTCTTCCGCAGCTCGTCCCGCAGGTCCTTGATCTCGGCGTGGAGGGCGCGCATCTCCTGGCGCATCTCTTCGTGATCCTTGGTCTCCTTGGGGAGGATCAGCTTGGAGGTGATGATCGCCGACATGGAGCCGAAGAGGGCGATGCCGACCAACATGAGGACGGCGGCGATGACGCGGCCTTCGCCGGTGACCGGGACGGTATCGCCGTAGCCCACCGTCGTGACGGTGGACAGCGCCCACCAGAGGGCATCGCCACCGGTCTTGATGGTCGAACCCGGGGCACCCTTCTCAGCCTCGAGAATGAGGTTGGTCGAGAAAAGGACCATGACGAAGGCGATACCCGGCAGGGCCAGCAGTTTCTCATTGAGCGAGGTACCCGTGGCGACCGCTTGCAGTTTGAAAAGCGCCCGGATGACGCGGACGATGCGGTAGATGCGCACGACCTGGAGGGTGCGGAAGGCCGCGTCGAAGGGGATGCTCGCGAGCAGGTCGATCCAGCCCCACTTCCAGAAACGGCGCGACCAACCCTCGCGGCGCCAGCGAATAACCACATCGAGCAGGAAGATACCGCAGGCCGCTCGATCGAGCAGCATCAAGTTGCGCAGCGTCGCGTCCGAGAGGGCGGCGAAGGTCTCGACCACGACCAGCGCCAGCGACAGGATCGCCACGGCGAGAACGAACCAATCCCAGGGGCGGAGCTTCTCCCGTAATTCATCTTGGATTTTCCGCATGCCCCGAACTTGGCGACCTCGGCGGGGGGACTCAAACGGAAAGCCTGCCCTGCCTCCCGGCCGGGCTAGACTCTTGCCACCGTTCAGGGGAAAGCTTTCCTGCGAGCATGGCCACCCTGCCCTCCTCCCGCCGTGAATTCCTCGGCGCCGCCGCTTTCACCCTCGCTGGCCTGGCCGCTGGCTCGACCCGGCTGGCCGCCCAGGAAGCACCCAAAGCGCCCGTCAAGCGCCCGCCCAACCCCTACGTCTACAAATTCAAGATCGGGGCCATCGAGGCCTTCTCCATCAGCGATGGGCACATGCTCTTCCGGGAGGGACTCAACCTCATGTGGCCCGAGGCCGACCGCCCGAAGATGAAGGAATCGATGGTCTTCAACCGCGAGCGCCTCGACGCCCTCCCCCTGTATATCAACATCATGGGCCTGCGGATCGGCGAAGAAGTCGCCCTGATCGACGCGGGCTTCGGCGAGCGCCACCCGAACGTGAACTTCGGCTGGATGGAAGAAGGCCTCCGTTCGCTCGGCATCAAGCGCGAGCAGGTCACGGCCGGCTTCCTCAGCCACTCGCACTCCGACCACCTCGACGGTTTCGTGGACCGCGACAAGCCGGCCTTCCCCAACGCGAAGATCTACCTGCTTAAAGAGGAGTACGACTTCTGGCGCGGCCCGAATCCGGATTTCTCCAAGTCGAAGCGCGACAAGAAGCCCCTGCCCAACATGGTGAAGACGGTCTGCCGCAACTTCGATATCCTGAAGGACCAGCTGGTCATCGCCCAGGACGGCCAGAAACTCTTCCACGACGCCGTGGAGGTCCTCGCCGCCCCGGGCCACACCGACGGCCACGCCTGCTTCGAGATCCGCTCCGGTCAAGAGTCACTGGTGCACATCAGCGACGTCGTCCACCACCACGTGCTCATGTTCGAGAACGTCGGCTGGACCGTCGCGATGGACCACGACCCGGAGACCGCGGTCAAGACGCGGCAAAAACTCTTCGCCCGCATGGCCGCCAACAAGTCGCGCGCCTTCGGCTTCCACCTCCCCTGGCCCGGCATTGGCACGGTCGTCCCCAAGGGCGACCAGTACGCCTGGGTGCCGGAACGCTGGAGCTGGGGCTCGTAAGACGGGCGGTCCCGCCGGTCAGCGGCCGTGCGGGAAATGCTTGAGGAGGTCAGCGGGGTTCAGGAAGCCTTCCTGCGCCTTCGTGGCGTCACGTTCCTTGGCGACCTGCGCCGGGGTGATCGGCGTGGCCTGGTTACCGAAGGAATTGCGGACGTAGGTCAGGACGCCGGCGAGCTCCTGATCGCTGAGGCCCTTGAAGGCGGTCATGGGGACCTGCCCCGGGTACTTGACGCCATTGACCTCGATCGGCCCCATGAGGCCGTGCAAGGTGATGCGAATGAGCCGCTCGGGGCTGCCGTTGACCCACTCGGACTTGGCGATGGGCGGGAACTGGGCCGCCGGCAGGCCGAGGCCGTCGGCCTGGTGGCAAGTAATGCAATGAGCCTCGCGGCGGTAGACCTCGGCACCGACCTCAAAGAGGCGCTTAGCGTCACCGGTCAGAGTGGTCACAGCCTTGGGCACCTCGGGCGCCTGCACCGAACCACCCTTCTGGTAGGTCTCCGCGGCGGCAAAGACCGGCTTGAGCCAGGCGTCCTCGGGCTGGCGGCGAGCCTCCGCGAGCACGGCGAGGGCGAGGTCCTTGCCCAGCCAAGTGGCGGCGCTCACGGCCTCGAGGCGCACCCGGCCATGGGCATCGCCCGCGGCGCGCATCAGGAGCGACGCGTGGTCGGCGACAGCATGGGTGTTATAGCGAAGCACGCGCACGGCGGCGGCACGGACGCGATGATCTTTCGCCTGGAGCAGTCGATGCAGCAGCGGCACGTCCACGCGGTCGAGACCCCAGCTAACCCAGAGGCCTTCGAGCTGATGGTGTTCGAGGTTGGCATCATCGGCCGGGAGCGTCTTCAACCAGCGTTGTAATCCAGCGAGCACCTCAGCGGTCGGGCGACCGCGAAGCTCGAGACGGGTACGCGAGCGGGCCCGATCCTCCGGGAGGGTCAGGTTGGTGAAGAGCACGTCGAGCGGGGCACCGGCGATGGCAGGCGGGGTGACGAGCGGACGGCCCGGGTAAGTGATGCGGTAGATACGGCCATGCGTGTGGTCGCGCAGCGGGTCGCGGGCGCTGTGTTGCATGTGCCCGATCAGGACATTATGCCAATCGACCAAGTAGAGGGAACCGTCGGGAGCGAACTCCATGGAGACCGGACGGAAATTCCCATCCTTAGACTGCAGGAGGTTCTGACGGAAGGTCAGTTTGAAGCCCGTGCCGTCTTCGGCCACCGCATGCTGCTTGGTGCCGAGGAAACCGATGGTGTTGTTGATCAGGATATCTCCCTGCACGTCGTCGGGAAAATGGCGGCTGCTGACGAACTCAAGGCCGGCAGTGGGGCGCACCATCTGGGCCTTGGGGACGAGGTTAGGCGGGAGCGGCGCGAACTCGCCGAACGGCACGCGGAGCGTGGCTGGGGACATCCAGCGCAGGTTGGGGTCCGAGGTGTCGGCGAAGAAATCCTGACCAAAGGCGTCAAAGGCGATCCCCCAAGGATTCGGGATGCTCAGGCGGGCGGTACGCTCGAGCTGCTGACGTTGCGGGGAATAACGGAAGAACCCACCGTTGGTGCTGCGTTCGACGCCGTAGGCGGTCTCCACGTGGCTATGCAGGAACGTGCCCTCGGCCAGGTAGAAGGCGCCGGACGGGTCGGCCCGAAAGGCGCTGATCGCATGGTGCGTGTCATGGTCGTCGAAACCGCTGAGGACGACCTCGGAGCGGTCGGCGCGGCCGTCGCCATCGGTGTCGCGCAACAGGACGAGATGGCTGCTCTGCGGGATATACACCCCTTCCGGGGCCAATTCAAAGGAGAGCGGCAAGTGCAGGCCGCGGGCAAAGATGGTCTGCTTATCGGCCTTACCGTCGCCGTTCGTGTCTTCGAGAATGAGGATCTTGTCATCGGGCTTGGCATCGCCAGGTCGCCACTGCGGGTAAGTCGGCATCGTGGCCACCCAGAGGCGGCCACGGTTGTCAAAGGTCAGGCGGACCGGGTTGGCGAGGTCGGGAAACGTCTCCTCCGAGGCAAAGAGCTCGATCTTGTAACCAGGGGGGAGCGTGAAACTACGGAGGGCGTCTTCCCCCGGGAGGTAGGTCGGGGAGCCGTTCTTATTGTTGTTCGCGGAGTAGTTGGTCTTCACGGGCGGCAGCGTCGACGTCTGCGCGTCGGCCGCAGCCACATCGAACGGCACACCCTTGGCGGCGGCCCAGACCGCGCGATCACGGATGAGCACCAGCTCATCGAGCTTCTGCAGCTCGGCGGGGAAATTATCCGGGCCGAACGGACGGTTCCGGCGACCAAAAACGTGGACGCCATTGGGCACCTTGTAAAGTTTCTCCCAATACCAGTTCTTGTCATCGATCGCGGCGACCAGGGCGGCTGGGGAGGCTTTCGCGGACGAACCGACGACGAAAGCACCCTCGACCAGAGCCCGGGCGACGTCAGCGGTACCGGCGGCGTGCAGATCGACGAGCGGGAGTTTGCGGGCGGACGCGACGTCCTTGATGGCCTGCGCATAGAGGGCGATGTTCGCGTTGACGGCCGCGGCGGCGGTCGGGCCTTGCGGCGCCGTGGCGCCAGCCAGCGGCAGCGGGGTGACGAGCACGACCTGCGGGGCGGCCTTACCGTTGTATTTCTGCTGGGCGGTGTGATCGAGCCAACCTTCGAGTTCGGCCTTGAACGACGGCAACCCGTCGGGGCCCTTGAAGGACTCGGCGTAACCGAACCACGCGAGGATCACGTCGGCCTTGAGGCCGGTGAGCCATTGGTCCGGCGATTGGGCGAAACCGGAGCCCGCATGACCAGAACCCCAGAAATCCTTGGCCTTGGAAAGCGGGTAATACTTCTCCGCCCCGGGGTAAGCGAAAGGCGAGTTGCGACCGGAGTGGTCGCGGTAGCCCGGGGTGTCGCCATCATCGCACAGGTTCCGAATCGTCAGGTCGCGGCCGGCGAAGCGAGTTTGGAGCTCGGCCTCAAAGGCGGGATGACGGAGCAAGCGCTCCCCCTGCCCCCCGCCGACGAGGACAAGGACACCGCCTTGGGGCGGATCGATGGGGCCGGCGGCGCGCAGGCAAGCCACGGAAACGGCGACAAAGACGAGGAGGGACCGGAGTCGAGCAGAGGGCATGGCGGGAGTTCGCCCATCGTGTTTTCGGATCCGGACCTGTCGAGCCAGACCCGACCGGACGGTCTCCAATATCCATCATATATCGCCACGGCCGAAGGCGGGTGGTCGGGCGGTCTTTTGCTTTGAAACCATACCCCCAGCCCCTTGTCTTAAGTCCTGCCCCATGTCCCCCGTCCTGCGCTCCTTGGCCTGCCTCGCCCTCCCCCTCGCCGCCCTGGCGGCCGAGGAGGTGAAGTACAACCGCGACATCCGCCCTCTCCTCTCCGAGAACTGCTTCTCCTGCCACGGCCCCGACGAGAAGGCGCGCAAGGCCAAACTGCGGCTCGACCTCCCCGAGGAAGCGATGAAGGAACATAAGACCGGCACGCCCATCGTCCCCGGCAATCTCAAAAAGAGCGAAGTCTGGACGCGCATCACCAGCGAGGACGCCGATGACGTGATGCCGCCGCCCAAGTCCCACCTCAAATTATCGGCGACCGACAAAGCCAAAGTGAAAGCCTGGCTCGAGCAGGGCGCGAAGTACGAAGAGCATTGGGCCTTCCTTCCGCCGCGCCGTCCGGTCCTCCCGGCCGACCTGGGAGTCTCGCCCATCGATCATTTCGTCGCGCTCGGACTGAAGCAAGCCGGGCTGACCGCGAACCCGGCGACGGATCGCCGCACCTTGCTCCGCCGACTGGCGCTCGACCTCACCGGACTCGCGCCCTCGGCCGCGGAGGTCGATGCGTTCGTGGCCGATCGATCCGCCGATGCCTACGAGAAGCAGGTCGACCGGTTGCTGGCCTCCCCGCGCTTCGGCGAACGGATGGCCCTGGATTGGCTGGATGCCGCCCGCTACTCCGACACCAACGGCTTCTCGATCGACGGCGGCCGCAGCATGTGGCTTTGGCGCGACTGGGTGATCCAGGCCTTCAACGACAACCTCCCCTATGACCGCTTCCTGGTCGAACAGTTGGCGGGCGATCTCCTGCCGAACGCGACCGACGGCCAGTTGATCGCGACGGGCTTCCAGCGTAACAACATGAACACGCACGAGGGTGGCACCATCCCGGCTGAAAACCTCGTGAATTACAACGCCGACCGCGTGAAGACGCTGGGTGAGTCCGTGCTGGGCCTGACCTTGGCCTGCGCGCAGTGCCACGACCATAAGTTCGACCCGATCAGCCAGAAGGACTACTTCCAGGTCTTCGCTTACTTCAACACGCTGGGCGACGCGGGGCTCGACGGTAACGCGGGCAATAATTCAGGGCCGTCGACGCAGAAGCGGACCGTGCTGAAGACCGACGAGGAGGCCCGCCTGCGTGCGCGGGTTGCCAGCCTGCGCCACACCCTGACGACGCGCGATGACGCCATCTTGGCCGCTTGGGTCACCGAGCAACGGACGTGGTTGGCGGACCGCGCCAAAGGCACGACCCTGCACCCGATCAACTTGGTGAAGATCTCCACGCCCAATAGCGGCGGGGGCTTCACCGTCGAGGGGAATACGTTCAAAGGACTCGGCGGCGCCGCCTACGACCTGCTGGGCGAGGTGCCGGTCACCAAGGAGCCGATCATCGCCCTGCGCCTGGTCTTCCAAGCGAAGATGACGCCCGGCGGTAAGCCCACCCCGAAGAAAGGCGCGGCCAAGGATGCCAAGCCGGACCCGGCCACGCCGCCCGCCCCCGTCGCCTACCAGGTCTCCGCGGTCGACGTGACGGTCGACAAGGTGCCCGGTGACCAGGTCAACATCCACAAGTTGCAAAAGTTCGCCCGGGTGACCGCCAGTTCGTTCGAGGCCGCCAACCCGCCGGCCAATGTCCGGGCGATGAACCAGCACCTCGCCTGGCAGCCCGACATGAAGGCCAGCGGCGACCAGTCGCTGACGTTGACCTTCGCCCAGCCAATCCACGCCTCCGAGACCCCGTCGATCACGACGCAGGTCTACTTCGGCACCGGGCGGCCACCGCAACAAGGGCAACTCTTCGCGGTGACCGGGCATGATGACGGCACCGACCTGCCGCCCGGTATCGCCGACCTCGTGCGACTGGACGCCGCTCGCCGCACGCCGGAGCAGACCGCGCAACTGTGGACGTACCTCGCCCAGAACAGCGACGCCCTCCGCCGCGTCCGCGTGGATCTGGCGAACGCCGAGGAACGCCTCGTGGTCCTGACGCAGCCGCACTCGGTGATGGTCATGGCCACCGCTGGTAAGCCGCGCGAGACCTTCATCCTCAACCGCGGCGACTACAGCCAGCCCACGGTGAAGGTCGGGCCGGGCACACCCGCCAAACTCCCGCCCCTGCCCGCCGGCGCCCCCGCCAACCGCCTGGGGCTCGCTCAGTGGATCGTGATGAAGGAGAACCCCCTCACCGCCCGCGTGGCCGTGAACCGGATCTGGAAGACCCTCTTCGGCACCGGTCTCGTCGCCTCCGCGGCGGACTTCGGCCTGCAAGGCCAGTGGCCGAGCCACCCCGAGCTCCTTGACTGGCTGGCGGTCGAGTTCGTGGACCACGGCTGGGATACCAAGCGCCTGATCAAGACGATCGTGTTGTCGGCCACCTATCAACGGAGCAGCGTCGCGACCGCTGACATGCTCGCGCAGGACCCCGGCAACCGCCTGCTCGGCCGCGGGGCACGCTTCCGCCTATCCGCGGAACTCATCCGCGATAACGCCCTGCGCGCCGCTGGCTTGCTGGTCCCTGACCTCGGCGGCCCGAGTGTGAACCCCTACTCGCCCTTCGACCTCTGGCGCGAGGTCAGCCACTACGGTTCGACCCCGGCGACCGCCCAGAACTTCGTGCAAGACCACGGCGATAAACTCTACCGGCGCAGCCTCTACACTTACTGGAAACGTACCGCGCCCCCCGCCAACATGGTGGCGTTCGACGCCCCGAACCGCGAGGTGTGCACGATCACGCGCGGCAACACGACCACGCCGTTGCAGGCTTTGGTGACGCTCAACGATGTACAGTTCGCCGAGGCGGCCCGCACGTTCGCGACGCGCATGCTGGACCAGCCAGGCGACGACGAGGCGCGGTTGCGCTGGGGCTTCCGCGAGGCGGTCGCCCACGACCCGTCCGCCCGGGGACTCACCGTGGTCCGCGCCACCCTGGCCCGCGAACGCCAACGCTACGCAGCCGACCCGGCCCGGGCCACCGCCGCCCTGCAGGTCGGCGAAGCCCCGGCCGACACCCGCCACAGCCCGGCGGAACAAGCCGCCTGGATGCAGGTCGGCGCCCTCCTCCTCAACCTCAGCGAAACCGTCACCCGTAACTAATCCCATGGACCCCCGCGCTGAATTCACTAACCACCTCACCCGACGGACGTTCCTCGGTCAGACCGCCCGCGGCGTCGGCGGCCTCGCCCTTGGCACGATGCTCATGCCCGAGCTACTGGCTACCGCCAAGGCGGGCACGGAACGCGTCCCCGGCCTGCCCGGTTTGCCGCACTTCGCCCCCAAGGCCAAGCGCGTGCTCTGTCTCTTCCAGTCCGGCGGCCTCTCGCACGTCGACCTCTTCGACCATAAGCCGATGCTCAAGCAGATGGCCGGCAAGGACCTGCCGCCCTCCGTCAAGGGCACCCAGCGACTGACGGGCATGACCAGCGGCCAAGGCAGCTACCCCTGCACGCCCGCACTCAAGGACGGCAAACTATGCGGCAAGAACGGCCTCTGGATCAGCGACCTGCTGCCGCACCTCCAGACCGTGGCCGATGAGTTGTGCTTCATCAAGAGCCTGCATACCGAAGCGATCAACCACGACCCGGCGATCACGTTCATGAACACGGGCAACCAGCAGCCGGGTTACGCCAGTATGGGCGCTTGGGCGAGCTACGGCCTGGGGACCGAGAACGCCAACCTGCCCGCGTTCATCGCGATGGTCTCGCAAGGCACGGGCAAGAACCCCGGCCAGCCGGTCTTCTCACGCCTCTGGGGCAGCGGCTTCCTCCCTTCCAATCACCAAGGGGTCGGCCTGCGCCCTGGGGCCAACCCGGTGCTCTACCTCCAGAACCCACCCACGGTCGACAGCGAGCAGCGGCGCGCGCTGCTGGACGATCTGGCCGCCCTTAACGAAGAGCGGGCCAAGGAAATCGGCGACCCCGAGACGATCACCCGCATCAAGGCCTACGAGATGGCCTTCCGCATGCAGACTTCGGTGCCCGAGCTGACCGACATCTCCCAGGAGTCTCGCGAGACGCTCGCGGCTTATGGCCCCGAGGTGACCCGCCCGGGCTCCTACGCGGCGAACTGCCTGCTGGCCCGCCGCCTGCTCGAACGCGACGTCCGCTTCGTCCAGCTCTTCCACCGCGGCTGGGACCAACACATCGCACTGTCGCGTCAGCTGCCCAACCAGTGCCACGATATCGACCAACCGACGGCGGCCTTGATCAAGGACCTGAAGGCTCGCGGCATGCTCGAGGACACGCTGGTGGTCTTCGCGACGGAGTTCGGACGCACGGCGTTCAGCCAAGGGGGGTTTGGGAATCCCAGCTCGGGCCGAGATCACCACGGGCGCTCCTTCACGGTTTGGCTGGCCGGCGGCGGCGTGAAACCGGGCTTCGAGTTCGGCGCCACGGATGAGTTCGGCTACAACATCGCCAAGGACCCGGTGCATCTGCGCGACCTGCACGCCACCATCCTGCATTGCCTGGGCATCGACCACGAGCGCTTCACCTTCAAGTTCCGCGGTCTCAACGTGAAGCTCACCGGCGTTGAGGAAGCCCACGTGGTGAAGGGTGTGTTGGCTTGAGGGATGAGGTCAGTTGATCCGTTGACCGGTTGGCCAGACGGCCAGAGGGGTGAGCTGGCTCGCGGGCAGGCTGGCCAGCTGGCAAGGGCTTGCCGCGAACGAGCAGAGGCGCTCGTCCCTGCCGAGCGGCAACAGGGTCAGAGCTAGGGTCAGGATCATGGAAAGCCGCCGATCCAGAGGCTGCCTGTGCATTTCCGGCCAACCGTTCAACCAGGCAACGAATCAACCAATGCCTCGTCAATTAAGAGACATTAGGGTCAGGGTCAGTTGGCAGGGTCAGGGAAAGAAGAGACCGGGGGCTCAGAGGCCTTCACTGCGCCTCTGGCCAACCGTTCAACCGAGCAACGATTCAACTAATTCCGCATCCCACCTCTTGCCCACGTGCCCACCATTTACTTCCTCAGCGCGTCAATGTCGCGCTGGTGACCTTGTTCTTGGCGGCGTCGTAGGTGTAACCATTCAACACGACCTTGGTGACCGCATAGGTCTCGGTACCGGTCAAAGTGGAGGGTAAGCGCGGCGTGACGATAGTGATCTGACCTAGATTGTTAGTCTTCGCGGTCACGGTACCGGCTACCAGACCGGTGGCGGTCACGGTCACCGAAGCATTCGCGGCCGGCTTGCCGGCCTGGTCGAGGATGGTAACGACTCCCGAGATATAGCCGCTCGTATTGCTGGTCTTGACCCAGTTCATGGCGATGGCGGAGACGTTGACCGACTTGGTGGTGGTCGGCGGCGGGGTGGCACCGACGACGACCAGGAGTGTGGCGATCGCGGTGGCACCGGAATTATCGGTGACCGTCAGCTTGACCGTGTAGTTGCCGGCGACCTGATAAGTCTTGGCGTTATTGGCCAGAATGGAGCTCGTGCCATCACCGAAGTCCCAAAGGTAGCTGGCGACGATGCCATCCGGGTCGCGGGAGTTCAATCCGACCAAGTTGACCGTGAAAGGGGCGGTGCCGGAAATGGTGCCGTTGGCGGAGAGCGCGGGACTGGTACCGGCGGTGGAGGCCACCGGAGGCTGATTCACGACGACGGCCGCCGGCCAAGAGCCGGTCAGGCTGAAACGACCAAGTGAACCGTAGTCGGTGTAGCCAGTCGCAGGGTCATTCGCACTGCCCTTACCGTCCACCACGATGTAATAAGTGCCGCCAGTGACCGGGACGGACAAGTTGGCACCAAGGCCGGCAGCCGCACCCTGAGCCAGGACGAGGCCATTGGCGTCGACGATTGACAGGGAGAGGTTGAGATTCGCCGAGGGCTGGGCGACGAGCCCGTTGATCGTCACGATGCCCTGCCCAGCAGTGATCTTGAACCAGTCCTGATCATTGCGGTCGGAGATTACCCCGCCCGCCGTGAGATTGGCGTCGGTGACGACGGAAGCCGTGGCCAGCGAGGAACCATGGTCGTCGGCCATGCGCGGGATGCGGTTGGAGATCAGCGCGACTTGGTCCTGGGTGTTGTTCGACAGGGCATAATCGCCGCGCGTCCACTGGGTCACGGTCTTGTAGTAGCTAACCCCCATGATGGGGGCCCAATCGGCGTGACCACCGTAATACTCGACCCCGGTAGTCTGGCCCGAGTGATAGAGACCGAGGGTGTGGCCCACCTCGTGGGAGGCGGCTTCCGCGATATACCGGCCGTTATTGCCCAACTGGGTGGGGAAAACAAAGGCGGGGACATCGTTCGTGGTGTTCGTCACTGCGACCACGCCACCAAAGGTACCTACATACGCCACCCCGCCGGCGCCGGCGCCGAGCCATTGCGTACTGGAACCACCGATCACGCAGCGCACACCGAAGGCGGCGTCCGAGGAGGCGGTGCGACGAAGCTTCTCCACGCCCGGATCCTCGGTCGTGACGTCGACATCCCAAGCGGCGTAGTCCTCTGCGACGCGACGCCAGACATCCTGGATGACCGTGCGCTCGGCGTCGGAGAACGCCGCCGGGTTGCCATCGGTATCGAATGCCGGGGTCACAATCGGGGCACCCGCGGCATAGGCATTATTCCAAGAGGTCCCGGTCGTGGTGTGGCCGTTGAAGTCCAGGAAGATAACCTTGGCCGCGCCGGGACGGGAATGGAGCAGGAAGGTGTTGGCTAGAGGCTGGCTGGCGGTCGCAGTATAAGTCGTGGTGTCCGGGCCGACCTGGGCTTGGGCACCGAGGCAGACAAAATGCGCCCGGTTAGCCTTGTCGAAATAGAGGTGCTTGTGGTTGTCGCAGGCGCGATCGAAGCCCGTGCGTTCGACCCCGGACTGATCTGCGGCCTCGTCTCGCTCCACTTTGGTCGTCCGATCTGCGCCGCGTCGGCCGGGATTGGTCACGCTACCCGTGGGGGTAACCCCGGGATTCGTCGTGGTGGCAGCGCCAGCTGGGGCGACGGGCGCGGCGGAGCAAACCAAGGTAAAGCCGGTGACGAGCCACAAAGCGAGAAGGCGAGGCAACATGCCGATATTATGTCCGGAAGACGCCGACAGACAACCCCCATCTGGTCGGTTTCACTTGTGCCGTTTACCTTACGGTCTTATGCCAAAGGCATGCGGCTCGACCTCTTTAAAAGCCTGTTCTTAGGTATGCTTTTCACCATGACTGGCTTGCCTGCCCAAAGCCCGGCGACCCGCCCGCCTAACGTCATCGTCATCCTGGTGGACGACATGGGCCAAACCGACGCCGCCTGTTACGGTAGCCGCCTCTACGTCACCCCACACATCGACCAGCTGGCCAAGGATGGCGTGCGCTTCACTGATGGCTACTCGGCTTGCACCGTCTGCTCGCCGACCCGGGCGGCATTGCTGACCGGCAAATACCCTGCCCGCCTGCACATCACGGATTGGATCGCTGGCCATCAGCGCCCCAAGGCCAAACTCAGTATCCCCGATTGGCAGAAATTCCTGCCCTTCGAAGAGATCACCTTGGCCGAACAACTTAAGTCTGCGGGCTACGCCACGGCCAGCATCGGCAAATGGCACCTGACCCCTGGACTCAAGGACGGTGATGAAGCCTACTACCCCGAGAAACATGGCTTCGACCTTAATGTCGGGGGCTACCACCGAGGCCAACCACCTTCCTACGTCGCCCCCTACCACATCCCCACCCTCACCGAAGGCCCCAAGGGCGAATTCCTGACGGACCGCGAGGCGGCCGAAGCGGTGAAGTTCATCGAGGCCAATAAGGAACGGCCGTTCTTCCTCTACCTCCCCCATTACGCCGTCCATACCCCGATCGCGGGCAAACCGGAGGTCGTCGATAAATTCAAGTCAAAGATCCAGGCCGACTTGACCCTAAAGCAACGCAACGCGACCTATGCAGCCCTGGTCAGCAGCGTGGACGACGCCTTGGGCACGATCCGCGCGAACCTCAAGCGGCTGAAACTCGACGACAACACCATCATCTTCTTTACCGGCGATAATGGCGGCCTCCTGCCGCTCACCGAGAACAGCCCCTACCGAGCGGGCAAGGGCTCGGCCTACGAGGGCGGCGTGCGCGTCCCCCTGATTGCCTTTTGGCCGGGCGTGACCAAGCCCGGCATGGTCGAAGCCACTCCTGCAATCACGCTGGACCTCTACCCCACCGTCCTTGAGATGACCGGGATCAAACCGCTCGCCTCCCAGGTGGATGGACGCAGCCTCGCCCCTCTGCTGCGGGGCGGTAAGTTGGACCGCGACGCCATCTACTGGCACTACCCGCACTACCACCCCGGTGGTGCCACGCCCTACAGCGCAATTCGCAAGGGCGATTTCCGGTTGGTCCATTTCTACGAGGATGGCCGCGATGAGCTTTACGACCTCGCCCACGATATCGGCGAGACGCAGGAGTTGACCGCCGCACAACCGGCGCGGGCGAAAGCCATGCGCGAGCAGCTCGACGCCTGGCTCAAGTCCGTCGACGCCCAGTTGCCCACGCCCAACCCCGCCTACGACCCCAACGAGGGCAAGGCCAAGGCTGGCGAAGGCAAGAAGAAGGCCGCGAAGTAAAGGCTACTTCGAACCTTCGGCCTTCTTCTTGCCGGCGTTCTTGGCGGCCTTGGCCTGCCGCTCGCGGTGAGTCCGCTCGCCGGTGGCGTCCGGGTCGTCGACCTCGGGCACCTGCAGTTCGGTCCGCAGGCGCTTCAGGCGGGCCTCGAGGTCGGCCTGGATCTCGGCGTATTCCTTCTGGCCCGCGAAGCTCTTCAATTCCAAGGGATCCTTGGCGGTATCGAACAGGTCGACCGCGTCGTGCCCGACGCCATAGTAGTGCACCAGTTTATACTTCTCGGTAATCACGCCGTAGTGCGGCGAGACATGGTGCGGCTCGGGGTACTCGTAGTAATGGTAATAGAACTCCTTCCGCCAGTCCGCCGGGACCTCGCCGGCCAACAAGGGGCGCAGGCTGCGGCCCTGCATGTCGGCCGGAGCCGGGACGCCGGCCATGTCGAGGAAGGTCTGGGCGAGGTCGACATTCGCGACGAGGGACTTGTTGACGGAACCCGCGGGGGTGACGCCGGGCCAGCGCACGAGCAGCGGCGTACGAACGGACTCCTCGAAGATCCAGCGCTTATCGAACCACCCGTGCTCGCCAAGGTAGAACCCTTGGTCGGCCGAGTAGATGACGATGGTGTTCGCGAGCAGGCCCTCGGCCTCGAGGTACTTCAGGACGCGGCCGACGTTGTCGTCGACCGACTTCACGCAGCCTAAGTAGTCATGCATGTACCGCTGGTAGCGCCACTTCACGAGGTCGCGGCCGGCGGGCTTGGCCTGACGGTAGGCCTCGTTGATCGGCTCATAGAAAGCGTCCCAGACCTTGGCTTGCTCCGCGGTCATGCCAGGCGGGTGGACCAGCTTCACGTCCAAGGGGGTGATGGTCTTGGCTAGGGTCATGTCCTGGTCGCCCACGGGAAAGGCGCGATCCTTGTAGTCGTCGAAAAGCGTCGGCGGCTCCGGGTAGACGCGCCCCTTGTCCCACCCGAGGTCCGCGAGGTTGGGCGACCATTCGCGATGCGGGGCCTTCTGCTGGCACATCAGCAGGAAGGGCTTGGACTTGTCGCGCTTCGCCAACCAGCCGAGGGAGACGTCGGTGGTGATGTCCGTCACGTAACCCGAAGTCTTTACGATACCGCCGGCCGTCTTCATCGGCGGGTTGTAGTAGATGCCCTGCCCTTGGAGGATCTGCCAGAAGTCGAAGCCGGTCGGGTCGGTGTTGAGGTGCCACTTGCCGACCATTGCGGTCTGGTAACCGGCCGCCTGCAGGAGTTTCGGGAAAGTCGTCTGGGCTCCGTTGAAGACGGAGTTGGTATTGTTGTAGAAACCGTTCCGGTGGGAATACTTGCCGGTCAGGATCACCGCGCGGCACGGGCCGCAGATTGAGTTCGTGACCAAGGCCCGGTCGAAGCGCATCCCTTCCTTGGCGATTCGGTCGATGTTCGGCGTGTGGATGAGTTTCCGCTCGTCGCCGTAGGCGCTGATGGCCTGGTAGGCATGGTCGTCGGAGTAGATGAAGACGATGTTGGGGCGCGTCGGTTCGGCGGCGAAGGCCGAGGCGCACCAGGTAAGCAAGGCGAGGAAACGGGGCATGGCTCATTCATCCTCGAAACCCCGAGGTCGTAAACAGAAAACCATCCCGACGGAACCCGGCCCCCTCCCGCCTGTCGGGATACCATGCGGACGCTCCTGCTCCTCGCCCTCGCCTTGGGCGCTTCCCTCCGGGCCGAACCGGACCGCACCCCCTACCCGACCACCCCTTCACCGAAAGGTCTGCAAGTGCAGATGGTGCCCGACGCGCTTGAACTCGGCATCCATCATGCTGGGCTAAACATCACCCTCAACGGCCTGCTTGCGCCCGAGAAGGAAGCCAAGCCCGGGCAGCTCACCGCCTCGGCCGATGGCTTTACGTTCGCGATTAACCAGAAGTACGCGGAGGCGATGGACCGCCAGATCAAGGCTTTGAGCGACCGGGGAGTGTTGGTCACGCTCATCGTCATTACGTATCGCTCGCCCGACGAACGCATCCGCACCCTGACCGTCCACCCTAAAGCCGACCCGGCCAAAGGCACGACGATGGCCGCTAACACGGCAACCCCCGAAGGACGCGCCTGCTACAAAGCCCTCACCGACTTCATCGCCCGGCGGTGGTCGGCGGCGGACGCCACCCATGGCCGAGTCTGGGGCTGGGTCGTCAGCAACGAGGTGAACTCGCACCACGAGTGGCACCAGATGGGGCCGGCGAACGCCGAGGAGGTCGCCGGGCAGTACGAAGACCAAGTCCGGCTCGCCTGGGAATCCCTCCGCCGCCATTCGTCGAACGCCCGGGTCTACCTCTCGCTGGAGCACAACTGGACGGCCAAGAACCATCCAAACCCGCTGATGGCCTGCCCGGGCCGTACCTTGCTCGAACTCTTCGCGAAGCGCGCCCGGGAGCGCGGCGACTTCGACTGGAACCTGGCCTTCCACCCCTACCCTTGGAATCTCCGCGACCCGCGCACCTGGCTCGACAAGGTGACCTTCGACGACGACACGAAGAAGGTGACGTTCAAAAACCTCGAGGTACTCACCCGGAAACTGGCGACCCCAGAACTGCTCTACGCCGGCCAGCCTCGCCGCCTCAGTTTCACCGAGCAAGGTTTCGATTTGACCATGCGGCCCGACGCCCCCGCGGAACAGGCCGCCGCCTATGCCTACGCCTGGGAAAAAGTCACCCGACTCGGCGGTACGGTCGACGCCTTCCTCTACCACCGGCAAGTTGACCACGCCAAGGAGGGCGGCCTACGTTTTGGACTCTGGAGCAACAAACCAGGCAGCATCGCCGACCCCGACCAGAAGCGACCAATCTGGTTCGCGCTCCAGGCCGCCGGGACGCCCGCGTGGGACAAGGTCGCCGCGCCCTACCTCAAGACCTGCGGTTTGCAGAGCTGGGATGAAGTAATGAAGAAGTAAGGATGAGGGAGTAGGTGTTGGGTGTTAAACGGCTCTGCCTTGCCTTCTCCGCCTAACATCCACTCCCTCATTCCTACTCCCCATTCCCCACTCACTCACCCCCGCTTTCGCAGCATGCATTCTTTCGTTATCGGCATCGACCTTGGAACCAGCGGCGTGCGGGCGGCGGCGGTCGATGTGAACGGCACGGTGCTCGGGCTAGGCACCGCCAAACTGCCCCCAACCTTGGCGCTAGGCGACCGCCGCGAGCAACACCCCGACGACTGGTGGGTCGGCGTGAAGGTGGCGTTACGCGAACTGGGCAAGCAGGTGGACCTCTCCCGGGCGCGCGCCATCGCGGTCGACGGAACGTCCGGCACAATCGTACCCGTGGACGCCGAGAACCTGCCCTTGGCGGCGGCACGCATGTACGATGATGCCGACACCGGCGATCTCGCCACAAGCATCCGGGCGCTGGCCCCGCGCGAAAGCGCCGCCCATGGCGCCAGTTCCCCCGCCGCCAAAGCCTTGGGCTGGGTCGCCTTACCCGGGCTGGTCCGGATCATCCATCAAGCAGACTGGGTGAATCGCCAACTCGGATCGACCGATTATGTGACCGACGAGAACAATGCCTTGAAGACCGGCTATGACCCGGTGGCGCGGTGCTGGCCTACTTGGTTGCAGACTTTCGGACTCGATCCGGCGCTCCTCCCCAAAGTCGTGCCGGTGGGGACGCCGATCGGTACGGTCGCCGGGGCGGCGGCCAATGCCCTGGGCATCCCGCAAGGCATCCCGATTGCCGCCGGCACCACCGATGGCTGCGCCACGTTCCTCGCCAGCGGTGCCCAAGAGATCGGTGAGGGTGCGACCGCCCTGGGTTCAACGCTCGTGCTCAAGCTATTGTGCGACCGCCCCATCTTCGCGCCAGAATTCGGCATCTATAGCCACCGGCTCGGCGACCGGTGGCTTGCCGGAGGCGCCTCCAACTGCGGCGGGCGGACCCTCGCCAACTTCTGGACGCCGGAGGAAATCGTCGCGCTCTCCAGCCGGACCAAACCCACGCAACCAACGGGACTCAACTACTACCCGCTTCCCGCGACCGGGGAACGCTTCCCCATCGCCGACGCGACCCTGCAACCGCGACTGGAACCACGTCCGCCCGAAGACGTACGCTTCCTGCAGGGCATCCTCGAGGGGCTCGCCGAAGTGGAACGCCTCGGCTACCAGCGATTAGGCGAACTGGGCGGACCCGCCCTACGCTCGCTCCGGCATGCCGGCGGCGGGTCCCGCAATGCCGCTTGGATGGCCCTGCGCGCCCAAGCCATGGGGCTGACACTGACCGAGGCGAGTGGCGATGAAGCGGCCGCAGGGGTCGCCCGCCTCGCCTGGCAAGCGCTCGGCGAGACCGTCGGGGGGCGCGTCGGCTCCCTGAAGCCTGGTGGCGGCCTCGCGAGTTTAGCCAAGACCTACGACGTGCTCCTCGTGGACCAATTCGGCACGATGCACGATGGTCAGAAAGCCTACCCTGGGGCAGCGGAGGCGTTACGTCGCTTCCGCGAGGAAGGTGGCAAGGTCGTCGTGCTCTCCAACTCCGCCAAGAGCGGGGCCGACAATCGCGCCCGACTGGCGAAGTTCGGTTTCGGGGCCAAACATTTCGACGCGGTGGTGACCTCGGGCGACGCGGCGCAGGCCGCGATTCGCGAGGGTCGCCTCGGTCGGGCCTTCGAAGCGGGCGCCCGGGTGCACCTCGCGGGAAAGCCGGGCGATGATTATGGCTTCGGCGCCCTGGGCCTCAGGTTGGTCGGCCCCGACGAGTGCGAGGCGATCATCCTGACCGCGAGCGTGGAACCTGACCGCCCGTGGCTCGAACAAGTCGCCACCCTGACCGCTGCGGCGCGCCGCGGGGTTACCGTGCTGGTCGCCAACCCGGACCTCGAGATGCTGACGCCGGCCGGCGTGCGCCCTTCCGCCGGGGCGGTGGCCAGGGAACTGGCGAAACTCGGCGCCCGTCTCGTGTGGTTCGGCAAACCGCATGCCGACATCTACCGCGTGGCGCTGACCGCGGCGGGCGACCCCGATCGCACGCAGGTCTTAGCGATGGGCGACAGCCCGGAGCACGACCTCGCCGGGGCCCAGCGGGCCGGCCTCGCGGGGGCGCTGCTCGGCACTGGCATCATGGTCGGCAAGTCGCCCCGGGAAGTCGGCGGCCGGCTCCCTCCGGGCGACTGGGCCTGGTTGCCGGAATTGCGCTGGTGATCGGTCAACCCGCCTCGGTGGCGGTATTGCCTCGGCCCTTCGGCTTCCCGTCGATGCAGTGCGGGCAGGACTTCTCGTAGACGTAGCGAACGTCCCGTTGCTCCGCGATGGTGAGGGGCATCTGGCAATTGAAGCAGACCACGGAGCGGGTCGGGCAGAGCGCGGGATCGACGCCGACGCGTTCATCGAAGACGAAACATTCGCCATCGTAATGGGCGCCCCCGACCTCCTCGAAGTATTTGAGGATACCACCATCGAGCTGGTGGATGTCTTTGTAGTCGAGGCTTTCCATGTACGGTCCCGCTTTCTCGCAACGGATACCGCCCGTGCAGAACATCACCACCGGGCGCTCCTTGAGCTCCGGCGGCAGGTCGGCGACGGCGCGCGGGAAGTCACGGAAGTTCCAGATCGGCGGCGCCAACGCCCCGCGGAAAGTCCCCATCCGCACCTCGTACTCATTGCGGGTATCCAGCAGCACGACCGGGCGACCCTCATCCAACCAACGCTTGAGTTCCGCGGCTGGGAGTTTGGGCGAAGGGCGGCGAGCTGGGTCGACCCCGGTGACCCCGAAGGCGATGATCTCTTTCTTCACCTTCACGAGCATCCGCTTGAAGGGCTGGGCGGAAGACGGGCTTTCCTTCGGCGCCAAATCGGCCAAGCCGGGTAGTCCACGGATAAGGCTGAGAACCACCTCCAGCTGCTCCCGGGTACCGGCGAGAAAGAAGTTAATACCCTCGGGGGCCAACAGGATCGTCCCCTTCAGGCCCTGGGCCCGACAAGCCGCCAAGAGCTGCTCGCGCCGCCCCTCAAGCCCGTCCAACGGCGTGAACTTATAACAGGAGAGGTTGACGATGGTCGCCGGCATGGCCGAAACCGTGACCGCGGGAATCACTTCAGGCGACGGCATTCCGCAGACAGCACCCCTTGGGTCTTATCCACCCCTTGGATCAAGATGGCCTGGGTTTTCGCCAAGAGAGCTTTACGCTTAGCCGGATCCTTCTCCACTGCCGCCAAGTCAAAGGAGTAACCCTTCTCATGGAGATAGGCCTTGAGGTAACCAATGGGCTTGCCGTCCTCGTCGAGCAGGCGGACATGACACACCGCGTCCTGGCCGTTCACGGCGCCGACGAGTTTGAAGTCGAGAAAGTTATGACTGCCGCGATCCACGAAACCAACCAGCGGAATCTGGATGGCCTTGACCTCCGGCAGGATGGTGGCGGCGTTCGTGAATTTGGCCACGATGACCGGCGGCGCTTCCGGCTCCTTGGGCCCCTCGGCTTTGGGCGCGGCCACGGGCGCCGCCGCGGGGGGCGCCACGCGGGCGGGACCGCTGGCCGGCTTGGTCGGCACCAAGGAAGGCTTCAGGTCCAAGCCAAAGGCGAAACTGGTGAGGAAGAGGAAGGCGAGGGGTACGCTCCGCATGGTGTTACTATCTATAAGACCCCAGGACGGGTCAATAGTTCGTCCCGATTCGACCTCCCGGACTCTTGCCTTTCCCCGTCCCTGCCCTAGCCCTCAAGAAACGGCCTAAACGCCCACCCTTTGCCCCCCGACGAACTCACGCTCCAACCCATCGGCTTCATCCGCACGGAGAAGAAGCCGCTGAAGTTCAATGCCCGGCACCAACCCGATGAGCATCAGGCCGAGACTAACTTGCTGCAGATGCTCCCCGGGGACAAATACCAGAAGGCGCTCAAGGACCTGGCTGGGTTCGACCGCATCTGGCTGATTTGGTGGTTTCACCGGAATAAGGACTGGCGCCCCGAGGTGCTCCCGCCCCGCGGCCCCTCGAAGCGCCGCGGGGTCTTCGCGACCCGTTCCCCGCATCGCCCCAACCCGCTCGGCATCACCCCGGTCCAGTTGATCGCGGTCAAGAAGGGCCATCTGGTGCTCGGACCCTGCGACTTGGTCGATGGCACGCCCGTCTTCGACATCAAGCCCTACATCCCCGCCTACGACGCCTTCCCCACAGCCAAGGCCGGCTGGATCGCCGAGGTCGACGCCGCCTTGGCCGCCCCGCCCGCTTACACCGTCGCCTACGCACCGCAGGCGGCAGAACACCTGGCCTGGCTGCGCGATCACTGGTCGATCGATTTCCGCGACCGACTGCAGGAGCTGCTCGCCCGCGACCCCAGCCCACATCGGACCCGCCGCATCCGCAGCCGCCGCGGTGAGCTCTTTGATATCGGCTGCGGCGCCTGGTTCGCGGTCTTCAAGGTCGAAGGACAGGCGATCACCGTCCTTCACGTCAAGCCAGCCTTCCCGCTCAAGTTCCTGACCGACCCCTCCCGCCCGGAGATTCCTGACAAGAATGCCCAGCTGGCCTTCCGGGCGCTTTGGCCCAAGTTCCTCGACTGACCTGCTTATACGGCGTTTTTTGAAGGAGGAAGTTGGCAACAACTTCCCGGCGCAAAGGTCGAAAGTCGGCTCGCCACCTCGGCGAAATGCCTTCCAATCCGACCATGCCCCGACTTCCCCTCCTTGCGGCCCTGTGCGCCTTTGCCACCGGCCTCTTCGCCGCCGAACCCCAACTCGTCCTCCACGATGGCGACCGCGTGCTGCTGATCGGGGACGTGCTCATGGAGCGCGAAAACAACTTCGGTTACCTCGAGACCAAGATGCGTCGCGAGTTCCCCGGCCGGAACTTTGCCGTTCGCAACCTAGGCTACAGCGGGGATAGCCCCCTGGGGGCGTCGCGCGCCAGCTTCGACCCGGTCGCCAAGGGCGTCGACAGCCTCAAGGAGCAGCTCGCCGTCGTGAAGCCGACCGTCGCGATTCTCGGCTACGGCATGGCCGCCAGCCTGGATGAGCTCACCTACCGCCAGAACGACCCCGTGCTCAACCCCGACCCCGCGCGCTACGGCACCGACCACAGCCCGGCGAAATTCCGCCGCGAACTGCTGACGCTGATGGACCTCATCACCGCGGCCAGCCCCGGCGGCAAGGTGCGCTTCGTCTTCGTCGGCCCGATCAAGCACGAGGACTTACGCGGCAGCCGCCCAGGCCTGCCCGACCCGGCTGAACACAACGCCTTGCTCGCCACCTACGAGAAGGTCCTGCGCGAACTCGCGGCCGAAAAGCAGTCGCCCTTCATCCAAGGCGAATGGCAACGCACCGCGGGGATCAACCTTGCCCAAGGCACCGACAACGGCGTGCACCTGAACGCCCGCGGCTACCGCGCCTTTGCCACCAGTTTCGCCCTGCAGCTTGGCTGGAAGACCGAGGCCGCCCGCTGGGATGACGAAGACGCCGCTCAGGCGACCCTGCGCGACGCCATCCTCCGGAAGAACGCCCTCTTTTTCCACCGTAGCCGCCCGGCCAACTACACCTACATCTTCGGGTTCCGCCGCGGCGAACAAGGCCGCAACGCCGTCGAAATCCCCAAATTCGACCCGCTGGTCGACAAAGCCGAAGCCAACGCCGTCGGCATCTCCGCCGGCAAACCCAGCACCCTCCCACCCGAACCGAAATCCGAAACGCAGCTTAAGCAACTTACGCCACTCCCGCGCCCCGACTTCAAACTCGAGCCCGGCCTGGAGATCACGCTCTTCGCCGAGAACCCGTTGCTCGAGAAGCCCGTGCACATGAACTGGGATACCCGCGGCCGCTTGTGGGTGGCGACGTCCAACACCTACCCGCAGGTGAACCCGGACGACCTGGGTGCGCAGATGGAAAATAATGCGTCCAAGTTCGGCCCCTCGACCGGCAACGATAAAATCATCCTCTTGGAAGACACGAACAAGGACGGCATGGCCGAGTCCTCACGCATCATCGCCGACAAACTGCTCATCCCCGCCGGCGTCGCCCCCGATAACCGCGGGGGCTGCTTCGTCGGCGCGAGCACCGAGCTCCTGCACCTCACCAAACCCGGCGCGGACGGCCTGCTCAGCGACCGGCGCATCGTGTTCAGCGGCTTCGGCACCGAGGACACCCACCACATCATCCATGGCCTCCACTGGGGCGTCGATGGTCGCCTCTACTTCCACCAGACCATCTACATCCACTCGCACATCGAAACCCCGTGGGGTCTGATCCGCGCCAATTCCGGCACCGCCTTCGCCTACGACCCAGAGCGCGAACGACTTGAAGTCCACTCGAAGGGCCTCGTCAACGCTTGGGGCCAGCAAGAAGACTTGGCCGGCCAGACTTTCCTGACCTCCGGGGCGGACGGCAACGGCATCAGCTGGGGCTTCCCCGGCGCGGTGCTCAATGCGACCGAAGGCGCTCGTCGCACGATCAGCAGCATCAGCCCCGGCTCCTACCCCAAGTTCTGCGGTCTCGAAATCGTCCAGAGCCCCCTCTTCGGCCCCGAATGGCAAGGCCAGGCGATCACCAACGATTTCCGTGCTCACCGCATCGTGCGTTTCGCTTTCAACGACTTTACCGCCGACCCCAAGGCAAAGTCGGGCTACATCACCAAGGCGCAACCCGACGTCGTCCGCACGAGCGACGCCTCGTTCCGTCCGATCGGCGTCGCGATGGGCCCCGATGGCGGCCTTTACATCGCCGACTGGACCAACCCCATCATCAACCACGGGGAAGTCGACTTCCGTGACCCGCGCCGCGACAAGCAGCATGGTCGTATCTGGCGTATCGCGCCGACGGGGAGCAAACCGGTCGCCTGGGAACCCCTCACTGGTCAAAAGCCTGAGGCGCTCCTGAGTAAACTAACCTCGGCCAACCGCTGGGAATTCGAACAAGCCCGCCGCGAACTCCTCCTACTCGACCAAGTGTCCCTTCAAAAGGCGGTCACCGGGTGGGCCAAAGATGACGTGACCCGTCGCCACGCCGCCTGGCTCCTCAGCGGTCGCACCGATAGCCTCAGCGAACTCCTGGCGATGCTGAAAAGCGCCGACCCCGTGACCGTGCAGGTCGCCTTGCGCGAGCTCGGCAAGGCCAACCGCCGGGTGCAGCCCAACGACGTGCCCAGCATCGCCGCCACCCTTAAACACCCCAACCCTCGCGTCCAACTCGAAGCCTACCGTGCTTTGGGCAGACTCGGCACGTTTGCCGCTGCCGACGCCATCCTCGATGGCCAGACGGTCAACGCGGAAGACAACTTCCTGGACTTCGCCGCTTGGACCAGCGTGAACGAGGTCGCCCAGACCTGGCTCAAGGCGGTGGTGGCTCAACCCGACCTCCTGAACGGCCGCGAAGCCAAGTTGGACCGACTGGTCAAAATCGCCGACCCCGTGGTCAGCGGCCCCCACATCCAAGCCTTGTTCAAGGGGCGCACCATCGATGCCGCTGGCTCCGGCCCTTGGATTGAACTCATCGGCAAAGCCGGCGGTGAAACCGAACTCACGCAAGTCTTCGGCCTGCTGACCAAACCGGACGCGCTGCAACCCGCCGCGCGGGTCCGGGCCGCGGGCGCGCTGGTCGATGCCGCCCTCACCCGTAACGTCCGGCCGGCGGGGGACCTGACCGCGCTGAGCACCTTATTCCAGTCCGACAACCGCGACCTGCGCCTCGCCGCCATCCGCCTCAGCGGCTCCTGGAAACTCACGGCCTCCGTTCCGGAAATCGCGAAGCTCGCCGGTCAGGAAAAGGATCCCGCTGCCCGTGACTTTGCCTTCAAAGCCCTCCGTGACATCGGCCAACTAGCCTCCGTGAATGCACTGACCGCCCTGGCCGCCGACGCGCAGCCCCTCTCCGTCCGACGGGGCGCCCTGATCGGCCTCTCCGTGCACGCCCCGGCCCAGGCACTCAAGGTCCTGCCGAGCATCTTCGCACAACTGAAGCAGAACGAGGCGGTCGCCACCTGGCAGGAACTCTTCACCAACGGCGCCTTCGCGGCTCGCTTGGTCAAAGCCTTCCCCAAGGACCTCTCGCCGGAAACCTACGCGACGGCGCTCCAAGCCGCCAAGGGTTCTGGCCGCACCGGCAAGGCCTTGGTTGACGTCCTGACCCCGCTCACGGGCGCCAAGGCCGGCGCTCGCGACTACACCGCCGAAGTGAACAGCATGGTCGCCGCGCTCAAGCGGGGCGCCGACCCTGTCGAAGGCGAGATCGTCTACCGCAAGAATGGCTGCGCCCTCTGCCACGCCATCGGCGGCGCCGGCGGTAAGCTCGGTCCCGACCTCTCGAGCATCGGCGCCAGCGCCCCCATCGACTACATCGTGGAAAGCGTCCTCAACCCGCCCGCCAAGGTGAAGGAAGGCTACCACGGCTTCGCCTTCACGATGAAGGACGGCAGCGTGCTGACCGGTATCCCCGCTCGCGAGACGACCAGCGACATCATCATCCGCCCCGGGCCTGGGGTGGAACTCCCCGTCAGCAAGGCTAACCTCGTGAAGCGCGAAAACATCGGCAGCCTCATGCCGGCGGGTCTGGTCGATGGCCTCGACTTCGTGCCGAAGCGTAGCCTCTTCGCCTTCCTCGGCGAGATTGGTAAGCCTGGCCCCTTCGACACCAGCAAGAACAACGTCGCCCGGGCTTGGACCTTCCAAGACCAGCCTCCGGGCGCCTTGGCTAAATCGGGCGCCCCCGCGACCATCTACGCGCTGATCAACGGCCAGCTCCTCAAGGAGTTCAACCCCGGCCGCCTCTATGCGGAAGCCCGCTTCACCGCTTCGGCCACCACCGCCAAGCCGTTGGTGCTCACCGGGGTCAAGGCTGCCTGGATCGATGGCAAGGCACTGGAACTCAAGGCGGGCCAGTCGACCGCCCCGCTCGCCGCCGGTAACCATGTGCTCGTCGTCGAACCCGACCTCACCGCGCCCTACTTCAAGGCGCAGTGCGACGACGTGACGTTCCTGGGCGACTGACCTCGTCGGACAGGAGGCCGGCAAACAAGAAGGCCGCCCATCGGGCGGCCTTCGCTTTTCCGAGTCCGGTCCCGACTTAGAACCGGCTGGTGTAGCTCAGTTTGACCTCCGACGCCGACTTAACCCCGCTGCCGGAGCGCATCTCGTAGGAGAGCCCGGCGGTGCTCGTCTCGCTCACGGCGGCCTTGAAGCTCACGCCGCCTCGGAAGATGTCCTTCCCGAAGCCGTAGGTGTTCACGGTGAAGGCCGTGGGCACGGTGGCATCGGCAAAGCCCGCCGAGATCGTCGTCTGGTCCGAGGCCAACTCGTGCTCAAAAGCCGCGGTCAGACCGAGGGCGACCTTCTCGCTCAGCTTATAGGTGAAGTCGGCACCGATTTCGGCCACGGTGGAGACCTGCGAGAAACCGCCGACGCTGAGGTTCGCACCCGAACCGGACTCCGCGAAGGCGTTCATTCCGCCGGAAGTGCGGTTCACTCCGACAAAGGGCGTGAAGCCAGCCACCGGCGCGAGGGTCAGCCGAGCGGCCACGACCGACGACTTAACCTGCGCCGAACTGAAGGCTTGGCCGGAGCGGAGACCGGAAGCCTTCTGATTACCACCCGCCAAGGCGAGGTCCAGGCGAGCGGCGCCAAAATCGGTGCCGAAACCCACCCCGAAGCTCTGGCCTTTCGCAGTGGCCGAGAAGCCAGCGGCCGTCACGTCACCCAGGTCATCGGAGAGGATGACCGAGAGTTTGCTGGCCGTGCCGAGGCTACGGGTCGCGAGGAGATAAGTCGCGTGGACATCATACGCCCCATTCTGGGTCGTAGGGGAAGCCGTCGCGGTCGCCTTCTGAGCGTCATAGCCCACTTGATACGTCCAGGCTTCGCCCACCGGTTGGTCGGTGAGGAACGAGCGGGTCAGGGCGAGCGTGTTACGCGCGCTCATCCGGGCGACGGCACCATAAGCCTCCGGCGAGAGGGCATCGAGGGCGGCCCCGACATCCGTGGCCAGCAGGACAGCGGCGGCGGCGCCGCCGACATCGTTCGCGGTCAGGAAGGCCTTCGCGGTCGAGGTCGTGGAACCGGCGCTGTTCTTGATCACGGTGCCGTTGGACACACCATCGGCCCAGAGGGCCGTACCCACCGCCACGCGATTGGCGACGGTAGCGTCGAGGTCGGCAAACGTCTGGGTCTCACTCAGGCCGGTACCGTAGATCTTACCGGTGGTCGGCTGATACAGCACCTGCGCGGTCTGGGTATTACGGTCGAGGATACCGAAGCCACCGACATAGCTGCCAGCGACAATCGCTTGGAAGCTCTGGCCGCGGGCAGGGTCGAAGGCGTTGAACCTGGTGACCCGGAGGGTAGCCGTTGAATTGGCCGTGAAGGTGCCGGTAACGTTGACCTGGTCGAAGCCGGCGGGATTGACGCCGGCGGCGGTACCGCCGACCTCGATATCAAGAATACCATTCTCCACGTAGTTACCGGTGACGGTGAGGATACCGGGCGAGTTGCCCGGGGAGACCGTGCCGTAACCGGTCAGGTTACCATTGATGCGACCGGAACCCTTCAGCGTGCCGCCATTGAAGACGGTAACGTTCGGCGAGGCCACCGAGCCGTTGATCGTCAGCGAGCCGCCCGAAACGTTGGTATTACCGGAGTAGGTGTTGACCCCAGTGAGGATGGCATCGCCCGAGCCGAGTTTCCAGAGCTGGCCGGTGCCAGAGATGGCGCCGGAAAGGGTCGTGGCGCCGGTGGTGTCGATGACCCCGCCCGTGCCGCTCAAGACGATGGCGTTCGAGATCGTGGACGTGCCAGCGGCGGTCAAGGTTGCACCATCGAGGGCATAGACCCCGTTGGCGAAGACGGGGAGACTGCTCTGGCTGTTGATGGCGATGAGCTGGCCGCCCTCAACTAGGCCGTAGGTGTCGGTACCGGTCACCACGGCGTGGTTCTGCAGGGCGATCAGGAACCACTTCGTGCCGTCGTTCACGATGGTGGAGATGTCGATGATACCCGAGGTCTCCTCGTCAAGGGTCCGGAAATCGGCCCCGCCGGTCAAGAAGCGGGTGCGGTCGGACTCGAGGATTTGGAGGGCCGAGGTGGTCGGGTTGGCGGCATTCGGGTCGATGACCCAGTGCTTGGCAACGTAGGCGACATTACCCGGGTCTTCTTGGACGTAGATGAGACCGTCATTGCCGACCGTGAGGTTATCGAAGCTGCGCGCGAGGTCGCCGTCGCGACCGCGGAGGTTGGCGCTATCCACGATCAGCGAGATATTCCCACCGAGCGTGAAGTCGCTGGTATTGCTGAAAACGAGTTTATAGAGGCGCGCGGTCTGCGTCACGCCGGTCGTGCCGCCGGTGGGAATGATCGAAGCCCCCGTGGTCGCGAACACATAGGTCGACGCGCTCAACCAGGCGCCGTCTTCGGGACGGGCGAATTCCGTGACGCCAGCGGTCATCGAGGTCGTCTGGAGCCCAGCACCGGGGGTCGCGCCCCAGTTGCTGGTAGAGAAGGTCGGGGCCACAAGGGCGAAGGTGCCGTTGATGGCGCCGGCCGACTCGCGGGTGACCGCGCCGTTGGCGTAGTTCGAGCCACCATTGGTGACCTTGACGCCGTAAAGCACGCCATTGGTCAGGCCGGCACGGTCGATGGCGGTGCCAGTGTTGGACTTGTTGCCGACCCAAACGTAGACTTGACCGGGGGTGCCGTCTTCATTCCCGGCGACGATGGTCTTGTTCGCGGCCGCGCCAGTCAGGTAGGGATTAGCGAGCAAGTTCTCGTTGGAGTAACGGCCGAGGTGCGGCAGTTCGTAGACCTTCCCCTTGTCGACGCCCGTCGCGACCCAGGCGAAAGCGCGACCTTCGCTACCGATCTCCTCACCGTTCAAGAAGATCTGGCCATTGTAGCCGATGTAGTTGCTGACGCCGTTCGAGGTATTGTAGAAGGCGCCGATGGGAGCGAGGTCGGCGGAGCAGAGGCGCCCGATTGCCGTCGTCGTGCCGGAGGTCCAAGCACTGGTCGCGGAGTTCCAGAGGTAGAGGTTATTGGCCGAGGTGAGGAAATCGCCGCCCGAGAGGACGCGGAAGGAGTTCTTCTCAATCACCCAGCTCGACACATAGGAACCGATCGAGCCATGGGCCCGGACGATGCCGTTGGTGGCGCCGTACTCATGATTCACGAGCAACGTGAAAGTTCCGTCGTTATTATCGTACGCCCCCATGCCGTCCGGAATACCACCAAAACGATAGCCATTTAAGGCGGCGTCGCCGGTGGTGAGCAGGGAGATCGCCGACCAGTTCGGCGCGGTCGCCGTGACGTACGGCGTCTGCGAACTGGAAGGACCCGTGGAGGTAGTCGGGGCGGCGAAGGCCGACACCGTGGCGGCGGCAGCGAGGAGGAACGAGCGGGTGAGGTGATGCATAGGGGAAGAAACTTATCCTACCGGGTGAGCGCGGCGAAATGCCTTCAGTCCGGTGACAGGCCTGTCATACACCCAAACGTCGCTTTCGTGACTTTCGCCACAATCACGACCGAGTTGCCCGCAATCGCATCCGGTTCGACACATTAATACTAACCAGTTGCCGAAAACTCCCAATCGGCTAGGTTAAGTTTCACCGTAATGAAGTCTCTCGCGCTCCTCAGCTGCCTACTCCTGCTCGTCGGCTGCACCCCGACGGTCGAAGGACCGCAGACGATGAACATCGTCTCGGAGAACCTTCCCTTCCGCCTCACGGCCGAGCTCGCCCGACGCGCCACCGAGGGCTCGTCCGCGGCGGTCGTCGTGACCGAGAAGGAGGTGCGTCAGCTGCTCTCCCGCTCACTGCATCGAACCCCGGAGAATCTCCGCCAGCGGGCGCACTACCTCGACCTACTCGGCCGCCTCCACGCCGAGCAGGGCGAGTATGCCGACGCTGAGTACGCTTACCGCGACTGCATCGAAACGATACGGGCGACCCCCGCCCCCGACGCCGAGGCCTTCGCCAACTGCCTCGTCCAGCTCGCGGGCGTCTTCTACCGCTTAAACGACTACGCCCATGCCACGGCGGCCTACGCGGAAGCGATCGCCCTGGAGGAAGTCCGCCTCGGACGCGACCATGACGACATCCTCGGCCTGCTGAGCATCCAAGCCGGCTTGGAACTCAAGATGGGCCATGCCAAGACCGCCGAAGGCCTGCTCCGCCGGGAACTCGACACCATCACCCGGACCCGCGGGGTGGACCGGCGCGAGACCGCGTCGGTCATGGACCACTTAGCGGAAGCCTTGAGCCTGCAGGATCGCAAAGCCGAGGCGGCGGAACTTCGCCAAAAGGCCAAGGAAATCCGCCACAAACTGTGCGACGAGTGCTAAAAACAGCCTCCCCACGCTAACTGACTTCCGGACAGCGACTTGGCAGGGGACCTGCTTGACGGGGGAGTGTTCCCAGGCAGACCGACTGAGGAACAATCCTCCTCCGATTGGGAACTCATTACGATTGCCCTGCCCCCCTTGACACACACCCCTTGACAGCCGTGGCCCGAATTTCCCGCACATCGATCGACGACCTCCGCCAACGCGCGGACATCGTCGCGTTGGCCGGCGACTATACCCAGATGAAACAACGGGGCCGCGACTGGTGGGGCCTCAGCCCGTTCAAGTCCGAAAAAAGCCCGTCGTTCAAAGTGAATCCCGAAACCGGGCTCTGGTATTGCTTCAGCACCCAGCAGGGCGGCGACGCCTTCAAGCTCGTGATGGCCCGGGAGGGCCTCGACTTCCCGGAGTCCGTCGAGCGGGTCGCGACCCGCTTCGGCTTCCAGCTGGAATACGAGAATGGCGGCGCCGACGCCAACGAACGCTCGCTCCGCGGCCAGCTCATCGAAATCCACGGCATGGTCGCCGATTACTGGCGACGGTGCTTCCTCGAGGACCCCGTGCACGGCGAGTGGATCCGCGACTATTGGACGCGCACGCGCCGTTTCGACCTCGCCGTGGCGGACGACTTCGGTATCGGGCTCGCCCCCGTTGACGACTCCAAGTTGATCGGCGGGCTCCTGAAGAAAGGGTTCAGCAAGGAGGCCCTGGCTGGCACCGGCCTGTTCTTCGGTACCGACCGTATCCCCGACCCTGCCCGCTGGCGCTGCCGTTTCCGCGGTCGCCTCACCATCCCCATCCGCGACGTGCAGGGCCGCGTCATCGCCTTCACCGCCCGGCAACTCGACATCACCCCGGCCGATGACCCGTCGCGCGAGGCGAAGTACGTCAACTCCCCGGAAACCGAGTTGTTCAAGAAGTCGCGGACGGTCTTCAACCTCGACCGTGCGCGCTCCAACCGCAAGGGCGACGAACCGTTCGTGCTCGTCGAAGGGCAGCTCGATGCCATCCGCTGCCATAGCTCAGGCATCCCGGGCGTGATCGCCGCCCAAGGCACCGCGGTGACCGAAGACCACCTCCAACAACTGCACCGCTTCGCCCAGCGGCTCATCGTCTTCCTCGACTCCGATGCCGCCGGCCAGAAAGCCGCCCTCCGCCTCCTGCCGATCGGACTCAAGGAAGGGCTGGACATCCGCTTCCTCTCCCTACCCGGCGGCAAGGACCCGGATGAATTCTTCTCCACGCAAGACGCCTCGCAATGGACGGCCCTGACCAAGACCGCCCGGAGCGCCATGCAGTTCTGCGTGCAGTCCTTGGTGCCCGAGGGCTCCTCCAACCTCCCGCTGGCCAGCCGGCTCTCCTTGCTCGAGACCCTCTTCCCGATCGTGCAACAGGCGGGTGCCGAGGAAATCGTCCGCGAAGCCCTGAACGAGGCGGCCCGCCACGCGGGGATCGGTATCCGGGAAATGCACATGGCCTACGAACGGCACGTCGCCACCGTCGCCGCCCAGCGGCCCGCGATGCAACTCGGTCAGGCCGAACGCCCGACCGAACCGGTTGTCAAGGGGGGGGGCTTGACAACCCCCGAGGAGGACCTAGTCCTCTTCCTTCTTCGGCATGATTCCTACTTCGTCCCAGTCGCGCAGGCTCTCCCGCTCGAATGGATCGACCAAGCCGGGCGAGGCGGACTGCTCCTGATGGCCCTCCTCAACGAGGCCGTCCACGGCCATTTCAGCGGCGTCCGCGAGGCGCTGAACATCCTGGACGACGACCTGCGCACGGAGGCCGCCCGACTCGCCGCCGGCTCCTTCAACCCAGCCGACCGGGCCGACGAGGTTCTGCCCCACGTCAACGGCATCCTCAAGTCTTTCCACACGCGCCACGCCCAAGGGCTGATCCGCTCCCTCGATGCGCGCATCGCTTCGGCCGATAAGGCCGACATCGGGACGCTCACTTCCCTCCAGACGGAGAAGATCCGTCTCCGGAAACTGAACATCAGCCCACCCTCCCTTTCCCCCTGAACTCCGCCATGCCCGACAAGAACGCCAAGAAGAATTCCGCCAAGCCCGTCAAGACGCCCGCCGCCAAGGCCGTGCCCGTCAAAGCCGTCGCGGCCAAGCCGGCGCCCAAGGCGCCCGTGAAAACCGCGGTCAAACCGGCCCCGGCTAGCAAGGCTGCCGTTAAGCCCGTGCCGCCCAAAGCCCCCGGCAAACCCTTGGCCGCCAAGACCGCCGCCCCGACCGGCAAGGCCGCCGAACCCGTGCCTAAGAAGCCCGCGGCCGTCATCGCGAAGGGATCGCCGATTATCAAACCCGCCCCGATGGTCAAACCCGCGCCGAGCGCCAAGAACCTGGCGAACCCGGTCGTGCCTAAGGGTGTGAACGAAAAAGTCCAGCAACTCGTCAGCCTGTCCAAGAAGAACGGCTACGTCACCGTCCAGAACATCAATGAAGTCATCCCGGATAGCGCCACCGACCCGGAGCTGATCGAGAACATCATGAATATCTTGGACAACCTCGACATTAAGCTCCTCGACGAGGACGAGGTGGAGGCGTTCATCAAGAAGGTGGAGGACTCCGAGGAGGAAGCCTCGCGCACCGTCCCGGCCGACGCCCCGTACGACCCGTTCAACGTCTACCTCAAGCAGATGGGCCACAAGCCGCTGCTGACCCGCGAACAGGAAGTCGAAATCTCCAAGCGAATCGAGGACGCCGAGCTCCGCGCCCAGGACTTCCTCTTCTCCATCTGGCTCACCCTGCCCTACCAGCTCGACCTCGCGCGCAAGGTCCAGCGCAAGGAGGAACGCTTTGATAAGGTCGTCATCGACAAGAAGGTCGAGTCCCGCGACCGCTACTACAAGGACCTCGAGAAGGTCATCAAGGATTGCGAGATCCTCGAGAAGGACCTCGGCAAGAAGTGGGAGAAGGTCCTGGAGTGCAAGGACGACGGCGAACGCGCCAAGGTCCGCGATAAGTACAAGAAGGCCGAGGCCCCGGCCAAGGCCATCCTGCGGAAGTTCTGCTTCAAAATGAAGCTCTTCGAGGAATGGCTGGAGACCCCCGAGGTGAAGAACGACCTCGAGGACGCCCGCAACCTCCTGCAACCCGCCTTCGTGAACCGCGGTCCGGTGCGCGCCAAGAAGGCCGTGAAGGCCGAGATCTCGCTTACCCGCGCCCGCGAAATCGAGCTCCGCTGGCGGCTTTCGCCCCAGGAGCTAGTCGACGTCGGCCGTCACGTGCGCAAGCACCTGGATGAGGCCCAACGCGCCAAGACCGAGATGGTCGAGCATAACCTCCGCCTGGTCATCTCCATCGCCAAGAAGTACCAGAACCGCGGCCTGCTCTTCACCGACCTCATCCAGGAAGGCAACATGGGCCTCGTGAAGGCGGTCGAGAAGTTCGAGTACCGTCGCGGCTATAAGTTCTCCACCTACGCCACCTGGTGGATCCGCCAGGCCATCACCCGCTCCATCGCGGACCAAGCCCGCACCATCCGCATTCCGGTCCACATGATCGAGACGCTCAACAAAGTGATGCAGGTCCAGAAGCAGCTCACCCAAGAACTAGGTCACGAGCCCACGGCCGAGGAGGTGGCCAACGAGATGAACATGCCGATCGAGCGCGTGCAGCAGATCATGAAGATGGCGCAGCAGCCGATCTCCCTCCAATCGCCCGTCGGCGACGGCGAGGACACCTCCTTGGGCGACTTCATCGAAGACAAGTCCGCCGAGAACCCGTCGGACACCGCCTCGACCCGCTTGCTCCGCGAGAAGATCGATTTCGTCCTGCGCTCCCTCGCCGAACGCGAGAAGGAGGTCCTCATCCTGCGCTTCGGGCTGCTGGACGGGGTCCAACGCACGCTCGAGGAAGTCGGCCGCCACTTCAAGGTGACCCGCGAACGCATCCGCCAAATCGAAGCCAAGGCGCTCCGCAAGATGCGCCACCCGACGCGCATGCGACAGTTGCAGGGCATGTTCGAGGGCGAGCTGGACACCTCCGGCCCCGGCTTCGACCAGTTCATCTCCGACGAAGACAAGGCGGCCGAGGAATCGGGGCCCTTGAGCGGCAACGTGCCCTCCGGCGGCGCCCTCGAGGCGTTCTTGAACAAGCCGCAGGACGGACCGCTCCCGCCCCGCGGATGAACCGGCTCGCCGGATTCCTCGCCAGCGTCCTGCTGGCGGGTTGTGCCGCCGACGCCCCGTCGGCCGATGACGCCCTCCCGCCGGCCAACCCCTTCGCCCGTCCTGCCGGCGCCTCGCGCAACCTTGCGGTCGGCCAGCTGACCCCGGGCTCCGCCCGCGAATCCTGGCGCATCATCGCACTCAGCCCAGGACACCCGCTGCGCGGGGCTGAATTCGTGGTCACCCGCAACGCAGAACTCCGCGCGACCGCCCTGCTGAAAGTCACGAAAATCGAGGGTCGCGTGGCCTTGGCCGATATCCTGCGCGGCCAACCCGGACCGCGCGACGAAGTCGTCCTCCCCTCGACCGACCTGACCGAAGCCGCGCAAGCCCTCCCCGGTCGCCTTCCCGGCTCTTGACCTCGGCGGGGCGGATGCCCACGGTGCCCTTTCCATGGCAAAGACTCAGGCTGGTATCGTCGGACTCCCCAACGTGGGCAAGTCCACCCTCTTCAACGCCCTTACCCGCTCCCGCAAGGCGGAGGCGGCCAACTACCCCTTCTGCACGATCGAGCCCAACGTGGGCGTCGTGCTCGTCCCCGATGACCGCATGCTGGCGTTGCAGAAGATCGCCGGCACGAAGGTCGTCATCCCCGCCACCATCGACATCGTCGATATCGCCGGTCTCGTCGCCGGGGCCTCCAAGGGAGAGGGCAAAGGCAACGACTTCCTCTCCAACATCCGCGAGTGCGACGCCATCATCCATGTGGTCCGCTGCTTCGATAACGACGACATCGTCCACAGCATGGGCAAGGTCGACCCGGTCCGCGACATCGGGGTGATCGAGACCGAACTCATCCTCGCGGACATCCAATCCGCCGAGCAGCAGCTGGATCGCAATCAGAAGAAGGTCCGCAGCCAGGACAAGGACGCCATCGCCAACGTCGAGTTGCTCGCGAAACTGGTGACGCACCTGAACCAAAACCTACCCGCGGCGTCCCTCGATGTGACCGACGACGAGCGCGCCCGCCTGAAGACCTATAACCTGCTGTCCTCGAAGAAGGTGCTCTTCGCTTGCAACGTCGCGGAGTCAGACCTGGCCGACCCCTCGAAAAATCGCCACGTCGCCGCGGTCGCGGCCCTGATCGGCCAGCGCCATGGCTGCGAGCACGTCGTCATCTGCGCCCAAGTCGAAGCCGAGCTGTGCGACCTCTCCCCCGCCGAGGCCACCGAGTTCCTGCAGTCCCTCGGCGTCACCGACTCCGGGGTCTCCTCGCTCATCCGCGGCGCCTATCACCTCCTCGGCCTGGCCACCTACTTCACTGCCGGCGAAAAAGAAGTCCGGGCGTGGACCTTCCGCAGCGGCATGACCGCCCCCCAGTGCGCCGCGGTTATCCATACCGATTTCGAGAAGGGCTTCGTGAAGGCCGAAATTGTCTCCTACGAGGACCTGGTGAAGCACGGCTCGGTCGCCGCGGCCCGTGACGCCGGCCGCTACCGACTCGAAGGCAAGTCGTACCTCTTCAAGGACGGCGACGTGGCCCTATTCCGCTTCACGGACTAACGGCCTAATGGCCTAAATTACCCCAGCAGATACCCGCAAGGACGCCTAAAAAGCGTCCTTTCATTTTGCCATCCCGAAGAGCCCTCGCAACAATGGCATTTAGAACGTGTCATACCTCTATGCGCCCCGCCCTCCTCCTTGTCTTGCTCGGCTTTGCGCCCGTTGGTTTTGACCGAGCTGAGGCCGCCGACCCGCGCCCGAACATCGTGTTAGTAATCGGCGAAGACATGGGACCAGACACCGGTGCCTACGGTTGCAAAGACGCGATCACCCCGAACATGGATCGCTTGGCAAAAGAAGGGGCCATCTTTACCCGGGCGTTCACCCATTGCGGCGTCTGCGCCCCGTCCCGCAGCGGCATGGTGACGGGCATCTACCCGCTGACCTGGGGTGGCCAAAACATGCGCTCCAAGGTGATCACCCCCCCGAGCCTCTTCACCGAGAAACTCCGGGCCGCCGGCTATTTCGTGATGTGGCCGGGCAAGACCGACTTCCAAGGAATCCCGGAGCGAAACCTCGCCGACTCGCGGGAACTCTGGGTCAACTACGGCAACAAGCCGGCGACCAAGACGACCCCGCCGAAACAGCCCTTCTTTGCCTACATCAATGACAGCGTCAGCCACGAGAGCCAAGTCCGGGCCAATGATGGCGCCCACGCCCGCAATACCAGTGCGCTAAAGCCCTCCGACCGCCGCGACCCGACCAAAGTCGAACTGCCGCCTTTCTACCCCGACACCCCGGAGGTTCGCCGCGAGGTCGCGCACTACCATGAACTCGTCACGGCCGTCGACTACACGCTCGGCCGCGTGCTCGATTGGCTCAAGGAAAACAACCTCGAGGAGAACACCATCGTCATCCTGACCGGCGACCATGGTCGGGGGATGCCGCGCTTCAAACGCTCCCCCAAGGACACCGGCACGCGCGTCCCCCTGATCGTCCGCTGGCCCGGCAAGATTCCTGCTGGCAGCACCCGCGAGGACTTCGCCAGCTGGATCGATTTCGCGCCGACGGCCTTGACCCTCGCGGGAGTCCAAGTGCCCAAGGAATACGACGGTCACAGCTTCCTGCCCACCGCCGTCAACCCACCGAAATACGTCTACTCCTTCCGGGATTTCATGGACGAAAGCTTCGACCGCGTCCGCTCCGTCCGTGACCCCCGCTACCGCTACGTCCGCAACCAGGCGCCAGGCGTCGACGAAGCCGGCAAGGTCGCCTATCAGGAAGTCGGCCAGACCATGCAAGCCCTGCGCAAGGCCCAAGCCACGGGCAAGTTGAACGCGCTGCAGGCGCTCTACTTCAACCCGAACCGCGCCGCGGAGGAACTCTACGACACCCTCACCGACCCTTGGGAAGTGAAGAACCTCGCCGGCGACCCGGCCCACGCCGCCAAGCTCGCCGAACTTCGCACCGAGTGCGACCGATGGGTCGCCCACTGTGGACCGCTCGGCGAGATGAGCGCCGATGACCTCGTCAAGAAGGGCTACATCCATCCGCGCGACGAGAAATACGACGAGCGCTCCAAGACTGGTAAGCTAGCCGACATTGAAGCCACCCCCGCTAAAAAGAACGGCAAGAAAGCCGCTAAATAATTTCACCCTCATTTCCTCTCAACGTATGCGCCTTCCCTTATTCTTAGCCGTGGCTGTCCTCGCCACGGGCTGTCGCCCCGCCCCGAAGGTCTCGACCTACGAGGTGAAATCCGACGCCCCCGCCCCCAAGGACACCATCGCCAACGCCACCCCGGCCCCGCGACCCGCCATGCAGGCGACGCCCGCGATGCAAGCCGAGGCCGCCCAAGCGGGCCAGCCGACCTGGGCCGCACTCCCCGAGGGCTGGACGGTCGGCCCCGCCAACGCGATGCGCAAAGGCAGCTGGACCCTGACTGGCCCGAACGGCTCCAAGGCCGAGGTCGCCGTGACGGTCTTTCCGGGCACCGTCGGCGGACTCACCGCGAACGTGAACCGCTGGCGCGGACAGATCGGCCTGCCGCCCGCGAGCGAAGCCGACATCCAAGCGGCCGCCAAGCCGGGCAAGGTCGGGGCCGACGAGGCGCAGCGCTTTGTGCTCGTCTCGCCTGACGGCGCCAAGTCGACCGACGCCTTCCTCGTGCCCAAGAACGGCTCAACCTGGTTCTGTAAGCTCAGCGGCGATAGCGCCGCGGTCCAAGCTCAGGCCGATGCCTTCACCAAATTCCTCCTCCAATCCAAGCTCCCGTGAACGAAGCCCCCCCCACCCCGATGAGTGACCGCCGGGACCCGCTCGCCGTCCTTTCCGGGCTTCGGTTGACGGTCTTCTTGCTCATCCTGTCGATCCTCTTGGTCTTCCTCGGCACCCTCGAGCAGGTGCATTGGGGCGTCTGGCACATCCAAAAGGCCTACTTCGGCTCCTGGATTTGCTTCTACCCGCTCGACGACACCGCCATCGTCCAGCTGCCGCTACCTGGCGGCTTCCTTCTTGGGGCCTTGCTCATCGTCAACCTGACGCTCGCGCACGTCCGCCGATTCAAGGCCGAACTCAAGCACCTCGGCATGATCATGATCCATGGCGGCCTGCTTCTGCTTCTGGCCGGAGGCTTCGTCACCGCAATCTACCAGGAGGAGTCGGCGATGATCATCCCCGAAGGGGAGAGCCGGAATTACTCCGAGGCATTCCGTGAATTTGAACTGACCATCACCGAGAAGACCGCCGCCGGCACCGACAAGGTCACCGCCATTCCCGACGCGCTGCTGCAGACCGGCGCCAGTTTCCCGCTCGGCGATAAGCTGCCCACGGTGAAAATCGACACCTACCACCGCAACGCCACCCTCCGCGACCTCTCGCAACTGCCGAAAGGCACCCCCGTCAAGGTCACCCATGGTATCGGCACGACCACCCCATTGGCCTACCAAGAACAAAAAGAGAGCTTCGACGACAATAACCCGAACGCGCCCCTCGGCTTCGTGACGCTTAACGATGCCCAAGGCGCCCAACTCGGCACCTGGGTTGTCTCCGCCGCGTTGACCGAGTCGCTCGGGGCCCAGCCCTTCACCCACGCCGGCAAGAACTTCGAGCTCTCGCTCCGGCGGGCCCGCGTCTACCACGCCTTCACGGTCAAACTCAACCAGTTCACCCACGAGAAGTACCCGGGAACGAACACCCCCCGCCGCTTCGCCAGCGATGTCACCGTGGAGGACGGCGGCGTCACCCTGCGCAACTTTGTGATCTCGATGAACCAGCCGCTGCGACATGGAGGCGCCACACTGTTCCAATCCAGCTTCGGAAACTCGCGCGAGGGCAAGGACATCACGGTCCTGCAAGTCGTCCGCAACCCCGGGGCATGGATCCCCTACGCCTCCGTCCTAATCATGTCGTTGGGGCTCCTCTGGCATTTCGGTTCCTCGCTGTTCCGCTTCCTCGCGGCACGCGCCAAGGCCACCGCCACCCTCGCACTACTGGCATGCCTGCTGCCCGCCCGGGCCGCGGAGACCGCTTGGGATAGCCAAGTCTTCGGCGAGATTCCGGTGCAGAACGCTGGGCGCGTCCAACCGATTGAGACGCTCGCCAACGGGTCATTACTGCAGATGCGTTCCCGGCGGGAACTCGCCCTAACCAAGCTCGAACGGGTCGCCTTCGGTCAGAAACCTTCCACCTGGACGGCGGAGCAACGCACCGAGATTTTCCAGGAAATCCCAGGGCTCAAGGACAACCAAGCGGTGCTGGACACCTTGGAGATCCGTCCGCTCCCCCTCCACGGGGGTTCGCTCAGTGCCGTCGACTGGCTGATCGAAGTCGCCTTCCGCGCCCACCTCGCCCGCCACCTACCGACTTTCCGCGTCGACAACCCGGTGGTCCTCCGGATGACCGGACGCGACCCCGAGAAAACGAAGTTCGCGAGCTGGGATGACATCCTCAAACACAGCAAGGAGATCTCGAAGGCCGCCGAGGACGCCCGCAGCCGCGGCCAAGCCGACCGGGGCGCCGAGGATCGTGCCGTCATCCAACTGGAGACCGCCGCCCGCCAATATGCCTTGCTCAGCATGACCTTCATCCCGGGTGACCTCCCGCCCGAGATCGAGCCCCAGCAGGAGTACCGGGCCTGGTTCATGACCATCAACCGCGTGCTCGCCGAGATGGCGAAGAACCGGGACGCCCAGACCGGGGCGGCGCCGGCCATTGATGAGGAACTGCAGAAGACGGTCCGTTCGCTCGTCGACCGTTACCAAAATTTCGCCCGCGAAGGGTCAATCCACCTTGTCCCACCCAAGGTGGCTGGCTCGCAGGACGAATGGGACAACCTTGGTGCCGCGTTGCTGGGCACCATCCAGCGCGACGACTCCCGCCGGGACGCCCTGGGGCCGGAGGGAATCATCACCCGTTATGCCAATTTCTGCTCCGCTTGGCGCAAGGGAGACAACGATGGTTGCCTCCGCGAGGCGAAGGCGATCCGCGCCTCGCTGCAAGACCCGATGTGGTCGGACCGCATCGCGTCCGAGGCCGGCTTTAGCCGCTTGCAGGCCTTCTACTGGCTGCTCCAAGCCTACTTCCTCGCCTTACTGGCCACCCTCGTCTATTGGGTGAGCGGCAAGGAGAGCGTACGGAGCAAGACAGCGGTCGGCCTGTGGGTGCTCTTCGGGCTGCACACCGCGGCGCTGCTCTACCGGATGTGGCTGCACGGGCGGCCGCCGGTCACCAACCTCTACTCCTCCGGTATCTTCGTCGCGTGGGGTGGCGTCGCGCTCGGCGTCATCCTAGAACGTTTCTGGAAGAACGGCATCGGCGCCGCCGCCGCCGCCATCTGCGGCTTCCTCTCGCTGCTGGTCGCCCACAACCTCGGCCTCTCCGGGGAGGACAACCTCGAGAGCGTCCGCGCCGTGCTCGACTCGAACTTCTGGCTGGCGACCCACGTCACGATCGTGACCTTGGGCTATTCCGCGACCTTCATCGCCGGCTTGCTCGGCGGCATCCACCTCTTCCTCCGCGCGTTCAAGGCCGACTACAACGGTGCCGACAGCGTGGGGCGGGCGGCCTACGGCATCCTCGCTTTCGCGACCTTGGCCAGCTTCATCGGCACGATGCTTGGCGGTATCTGGGCCGACCAGAGCTGGGGCCGCTTCTGGGGCTGGGATCCCAAGGAAAACGGCGCCGTGCTCATCGTCCTCTGGTGTGCCGTCTGCCTGCACGCCCGCTGGGGTGCCCTCGTCCGCCGGGATGGACTCATGCAGCTCCTCGTCTTCGGCAACATCGTCACGGCGTGGTCGTGGTTCGGCACCAACCTTCTCGGGGTCGGGCTCCATAGCTACGGTTTCACCGAGTCCGGCTTCTTCTGGCTCTGCCTCTTCATCGCCTCCCAACTTGCGGTCATCGCCCTTGGCTGGCTCCCTGCCCGCGCGAGCCGCGCCAACGCCCCCCGCGGTAACGATCAGCCGGTGGCATGAACGAACCTGCGGCGACCGCCTGGTTTTGCGTGAAAGCGAAACCGCGCCAAGAGGCGGTGGCCGCCCGCAACCTGCGCGCGCTGGGCGAGGTTGAGGTGGTCTTCCCGCGCCTACGGCGGACGCGGCGCGGGCATGACCAGAATAAACTCGTCGTCGAACCGCTCTTCCCGGGCTACCTCTTCTTGCGCTTCGACGCCGCCGAGTTGCAGACGTCGGTGCGCGGCACCCGCGGCGTGTTGCACCTCGTCAGCCAAGGCGGTCGGGCCGTGGAGGTCGCCCCGAAGGTCATCGACGACCTTCGGGCACTTGGCCCCGAGGCGATCCTCACCCTGCTCGATGAAGCCCCGCAGGTGGGCGGCAAAGTCCGCGTCATCCGCGGGATCTTCGCTGGAACCGAAGGCGAAGTCCTCCGCTTGCACGAACCGCAGAAACGCATTGCCATCCTGCTCGAACTCCTCGGCTCGGCAAAACCCGTCGAGCTGAGCGCCGAGGATGTCGAGAAAATGAGGGAGTAGGGATTAGGGAATAGATAATAGGTACTAGGGATTAGCCGTGCGAAGCTCCGATCCTACCACGGATGACTCAACCCTCTCGGACATCCATAGAAACACCTCCAACCCCCTAATCCCCAATCCCTACTTCCTACTTCCCAATCCCACCTGCCTCCATGATCCACGACCTCCTCGCCAATGCCGGTACCTACGAGAAGCTTCACCCGGACTTCCCCAAGGCTTTCGCCTGGCTGAAGGCGTTCGACCCGTCGACACCCGATGGGAAATATGAGATCGATGGCCCGGGCCTGACCGCCGGCGTGCAACGTTATGAAACCAAACCCGACGCCGAGAAGAAATGGGAGGCCCACGAAATCCACGGCGACATCCAAGTCGTCTTCGCCGGCGAGGAGATCTGCGGGCACACCGACGTGCGGACGCTCACCGTGACCGAACCCTACAACCCCGCGAAGGATGTCGCCAAATACGCCCACCCCGCCGGCCCGACGACCCGCCTGCGTCTCCCGCCCGGCTCGTTCACGGTCTTCCTACCCCAAGATGGCCACCAGCCGGGCGTGCAGGTCGGCCAGGCGACGTCGGTACTGAAGGTCGTCATCAAGTTCCGCGTCTGATCGGCCGGGGTGCAACTTCCGGCCCGGGGCGGTGTCACACCACTACCCCCATGCGCCCCCTCCTCGCCCTCCTCCTGACCTTCGGTCTGGCAACCGCCCAGCCCGCCCCCGCGACCGATACCAGCCGCACCCGGGACGTGATCTACCAGAAGCGCGATGGCTTCGCGCTGACGATGGATGTCTTCAAGCCCGCGAAACCCAACGGCGCCGCCATCATCAAGATCATCAGCGGCGGCTGGAACTCGAACCACAACGGTATCGGCGACGGCGGCTGGACTAAGGCCGGCTACACCACCTTCGTCGTCGTCCACGGCTCCCAACCCCGCTTCCACATCGAGGAGATTGTGCCCGACGTCCAGCGCGCCGTGCGCTTTGTCCGCGCCAACGCCGCCAGCTACGGCATCGACCCCGACAAGATCGGCGTTACCGGCGGGAGTGCCGGCGGCCACCTCTCCCTGATGCTTGCCGTCAAAGGCGCGGCGGGCAACCCGAAGGCCCCTGATCCGGTCGACCGTGCCAGCAGCGTCGTCAACGCCGTCGCCTGCTACTACCCGCCCACCGACTTCATCAGTTGGATCAATGAGAACGACGGTCTCAACGGCGTTGGCCCGCTCGCGACACGCAAGCCGGCCTTCGGCCCCAAGCTCGACACCCCCGAAGGCATGCTCGCGATGGGCAAAGCGCTTTCGCCGATCAACTTCATCTCCAAGGCCCAACCGCCCATCTATATCGTCCAAGGCGACAACGACGTGCTCGTCCACTTCACCCAGGCGCTCCGCTTCCAGGCGAAGTCGGCCGCGGCCGGCGCAACCTGCGAAGTCCTGATCCGGGAAGGCGCGGGGCATGGCGGCTGGAAGGAAATGGGCGAGGACAACTTGCGCATGACCGAGTGGTTTGACCTCCACCTCCTCGGCAAGCAGCCCGCCCGACCCTTCAACAACGGCGTGTCGAAGCTCCCGAGCACGACCCCGGCGAAGAAGTAAAATTCGTCTAAGAAATAGGGATTAGGTATTAGGGAATAGGAACTAGGGAGTAGGTGTTGGGTGTTGGGTGTTGGGTGTTGGGTGTTGGGTGTTGGGTGTTGGGTGTTGGGTGTTGGGTGTTGGGTGTTGGGTGTTGGCGGATGGACAGGTGGAACGGGGGATTCGGATCCTCCTCACCTGCCCGCATCCCCTATCCCTAAACCCTGACACCTCATCCCTACTCCCCAACCCCTACTCCCTAATCCCTAACACCGATCTCCTACTCCCTACCTCCCACCCCTCCCCTTCTTAACTTGCGACCCGGGCTTCCGTCTCCTAAACCCACCCTATGTCCGCTGGTTGCCGCCTGATCCTTGCCCTCGACGTCGAAACGAAGGAGGAAGCGTTGGCCTTGGCCAAACCGTTGGCCGGTAACCTCGCGTGGGTTAAACTCGGCCTGCAACTCTTCACTCGCCATGGGCCTGGCATCGTCGACGAGTTCCATGCCCTGGGCTTCAAGGTCTTCTTGGACCTTAAGTTGCACGACATCCCCAACACCGTGGCCTCGGCGGTGAAAAGCCTCAAGGGACGCCCTTGCGCCTTGCTTACGCTGCATGCCGCCGGTGGCCCCGAGATGATCGCGCGAGCTCGTGAAGCCGCCGACCTCGCCCTCCCCGACTGCCAACTCCTCTCGGTCACGGTGCTGACTTCAATGGACCAAGCCCAACTCTCCGCTGTCGGCGTGCAGCGGACGCCCGAGGAACAAGTCCGCCTCCTCGGCCGGATGGCTATCCAGTCCGGCTCGCACGGCCTCGTGTGCTCCCCACTGGAACTTCCGGTCCTCCGGGCCGACCTTGGGCCGAGCCCGGCATTAGTCACCCCGGGTATCCGCTACCCGGATGCAGCCGGCGACGATCAAAACCGCGTAATGACCCCGGCTCAGGCCGCCGCCGCGGGCGCCAGTTTCATCGTGGTGGGTCGCCCTATCCTCAAGGACAAGGACCCCGCCGCCAAGACCCTCCAGATCCGCCGAGAAATCGGCGAAGCGCTTTAAGTGAGCCCCCTAGGCGACGACATCCTCATCCTCCTCGCCGCCGGCTCCGCGCGCCGGATGCAGTCCGTCGTCGATGATAAAATCACGGCCACGCTCGCGGGCACCCCTGTCTTCATCCACTCTCTCCGCGCGTTCCTCAATACCGGCTTGATCGGCCGTGTCATCATCACCTACCGCGACAGCGACCAATTCGCCCGGCTCCGGCTCCAGTTGGCCGAGCACCCGATGCCCCACCACCTGATCCAGTTCGTGGGTGGTGGTGAATCCCGCCAAGATTCCGTCAACGCCGCCCTCCAGACGTGTGAAGGCCACACCGGCCTCGTGCACATCCATGATGGCGCTCGCCCCCTGGTGACCGACGAAGCAATCCGGAAAGTCCGCGCCAAAGCTTGGATTACTGGCGCAGCCATCCTCGCTGGACGCTCCGCCGACACCGTCAAAATCGCCAAGGGCGACTCGGACTCCGTGGAGACGTCGCCCGACCGCGGTCTGGTCTGGACCGCGGAGACGCCCCAAGTCTTCCGCACCGCGACGGTGCTCCGAGCCTACCGCAAGGTCGCCATGCTGGGCCGCAAAGTCACGGACGACAGTTCCGCCGTCGAGTACGTCGGGCAGGATGTCTCCTTGGTCGAGAACACCACCGTCAACCTGAAGCTGACTCGTCCGGCCGACTTCGTGCTGGCCGAGGCCATCCTCAAGACGCGCTGATCAGTACCCTGCCTGTCGCAGGGCGGCGTCGAGCTTGGTCTGGAATTCGACGATATCCTCCTGCGTCGGTCGATAACCCGGCAGGCGTGCGGTCATCCCGGGACGGCCTTGGTGGTCGATGGACCAGTCCGCTTTCTGCCCATCGGAGAAAGTGACGTTCCCGCTGACCATGGCCTGAGGCTGGGCGATGGTATCGACCTCCACGGTGACCGTCCCGCCGGTCGCCGGAGGCGCCGCGGCGGGATCGTCGACGCCAACCGGAGCGGCGGCGACTTCGTCCGGCTGCTTGGGCTCCTCTTTCTCGACCAAGGTGAGGTTCAAGTCATCCACCAGGAAGCGGACATCCATGAAAGTCATCGTGATGCCGAGCTCGGAAGAGAGCCGGGCTTGGATTTGCGAGAGCGTTTCGCCGGCGGCGACCCAGGACGAGACCTGGGCGGATTGGGCGGGAGTAAGGCTGGCCATGGGACGAAAGTGTGGCGTTGCCGGGCGTTTTTCAAGCATCCCGTCGCTTAATCGTTGGAAATCGCAGGCCGCTCCTGCAAGTTGTGCCCATGCCGTCTGAAATCCAATGGGAACGAAGCGGGGACTTCCAGGACATCGTCTACGAGAAGTCCGCCGGAATCGCCCGCGTGACCATCAACCGCCCTCACCGGCGCAATGCGTTCACGCCCGACACCGTCGCCGAAATGCTCAAGGCCTTCGCCGATGCCCGCGATGACGCCCGCATCGGCGTGGTGCTCCTCCGCGGCGCCAACCCCCAGACCGACGGCAAGTTCGCGTTCTGCGCGGGCGGCGACCAGAAAATCCGCGGCGACCAACGGGGCGGCTATGTCGGCGCGGACGGCGTCCCCCGCCTCAACGTCCTCGACCTCCAACGCCTCATTCGTTCGATGCCCAAGGTCGTCATCGCCTTGGTCGCTGGCTATGCGATCGGCGGCGGCCACGTGCTCCACGTCATCTGCGACCTCACGATCGCCGCCGACAACGCGATTTTCGGGCAGACCGGCCCCAAGGTCGGCAGCTTTGACGGCGGCTTCGGGGCCTCTTATCTCGCCCGAGTCGTCGGCCAGAAAAAGGCCCGCGAAATCTGGTACCTTTGCCGCCAATACGACGCCCAACAGGCCCTCGAGATGGGGCTGGTCAATACCGTCGTGCCTTACGAGCGACTCGATGCCGAGGGCGTGCAATGGGCTCAGGAAATCATGACGAAGAGCCCGCTGGCCATCCGCTGCCTGAAGTCGGCCTTCAACGCCGAGCTCGACGGCCAAGCGGGCATCCAAGAACTCTCCGGCAACGCCACCCTCCTCTACTACCTCACCGAGGAAGGCGACGAAGGGCGCAAGGCTTGGAACGAGAAGCGTCCGCCCAACTTTGGCTCCTTCCCTTGGCTCCCGTAAACCCCACCCGCGTCACCGAACGGGCCCGCCACCTCGCCCAGGAGGTCCTCCGCCCCGGTGACATCGCGCTCGATGGGACCGCCGGCAAAGGCCGTGACACCGCGACGCTCGCCCAAGCCGTCGGCCCGACCGGGCACGTGCATGGCTTCGACATCCAGCCCGAGGCGATCGCGGCGACGCGCAACCTCCTCGAGCTCGCGGGTCTGGCCCCCCGCGCGACCCTCCACCACCGCAGCCACGCCGAACTCGGTGCGGCCCTAACACCCGCCCATCGCGGCCGCCTCGGTGCGGCCATCTTCAACCTCGGCTACCTGCCAGGCGGCGATGCCGGAATCATCACCAAGCCCGACACGACCGCCACGGCCTTGCGGGCCGCTTACCAAGAGCTGCGCGGGGGGGGGCGCATCATCTGTGTGGCTTACACGGGCCATCCCGGGGGGATGGAAGAATCCGACGTGGTCCTCGCCTTCGCCCTGGAGCGCGAAGCGGCGGGCGACACCGTCGAGCGCCACGGCCTGGTCCCTAACCCCGGCAAGCCGTGGGTGCTCGTCGTGACGAAGCCCTGACCATGACCGCCGCGCGCCCACGCATCGTCCTGAGCGGAGCCACCGGGCTCGTCGGCCGGGCCCTCACGAAAGCCTTGATCACGCGGGGCTACGAGGTCGCCCCGCTGCGCTCGCGCACGCAAGGCCCCGGCGGGATGGACGTAGCCAGTGGTTGGCTCGACACGAGCTTCCTTGAAGGCGCCCACGCCGTCATCCACCTGGCGGGTGAGCCGATTGCGCAGCGTTGGACCACCGCCGCCAAGGAACGCATTCTTTCCAGCCGGGAAAAAAGCACGAGCCTGCTGGCGGTGGATCTGGCCTTTCCCGCCCCTGAACTGCGCTACCCGCCTAAAGTCTTCCTCTCGATGTCGGGCATCAACCGCTACGGCATCCACCGACCGGGCGAAACGCTGACGGAGTCATCTGCGGTATCCGACGAGGGTTTCCTCGGACAGGTCTCCGCCGCCTGGGAAAAGGCCGCGACGCCGGAGGGTGCCGGCTCCGAAAGAGGCATCCGCACGGTACACCTGCGCACCGGCATGGTGCTAGCGGCCTCCGGCGGCGCGCTCAAGGCGATGCTGCCGGCATTCAAGGCCGGCCTAGGTGGCCGGGTGGGTTCCGGCCGTCAGCAAGTCAGCTGGATTAGGCTGGGCGATCTGGTCTCCATGATCATCTGGGCGCTCGAGTCGCCCTGGGTCGAGGGCCCGCTGAACGCCGTGGCGCCCCACCCCGTCAGCCAGGCCGACTTCGCCCGCGCCCTCGGCCGGGCCGTGCATCGTCCGGCGGTCATCCCCGCCCCGGCCTGGGCGGTGAAACTACTCTTCGGCCAGATGGGCGCCGAGACCCTGCTGGCCGACCTCGCGGTCGTGCCGGCCAAGGCCCTCGTGGGTGGGTTCACGTGGTCGACGCCGACCCTGACGGAGGCCTTGCCCGTCGCGTTAGGTGAATGATTTTAGATTGAAGGGCGGTCGGCTCAGCAAGATTGTGCGGGCATGGTTCGTGCCGCTCTGACTTTCTTGGTTTTACTCCTCGTCGGTTGCGACGATACCACGCCCGGGCTACCGCGCTCCCTTGAGACGGAAGACCAGGACTTCAAACAGGGACAGTTACTCCAAAAACAAGGCGAGAGCCGCAAGGCCTTGGAATGTTACCTCAAGGTGATCGACGCCCGCCGTGGCTCCGCCGAATCACACCTCGAAGCGGGTCGGCTTTGCAGCGAGTTGAACGACCCGCTACCGGCCATCTACCACTACAATCAGTATATCCGCCTCAAGCCGACCTCCGAGCAGCGCAAGATTGTCGAGCAGATGATCCGCACGGCCGAGAAGCAGTTCATGCAGCAGCTCCCGGGGCGCCCGATGGAACCCGATGCGGTCGGTTCGGGAGACCTCCAAGACCAATTACGCAAACTCCGCACGGAAAACGACCGGCTGAAGCTCGAGATCACCAACCTGACCCGCGGGCAGGCCCGGCCCAACGCCCCAAACGCGACCACCCCGGTCGCCACCGCCACTCCCGAGCGCCCCGTCGTCGCGACCCCCGCCACCGTCCCAGGCACTCCCGGTCGGGCCTTTGCCACTTATGTAGTCGGCAAGAACGACACGCTTTCAAGCATCTCGCGTAAAGCCTACGGCACTTCGGCCCGCAGTAACGACCTCCTCAAGGCCAACGCCAACGTGATCTCGAGCCCGAACGCGCTGAAGCCTGGGATGACCTTGGTCATCCCGGAGTAAACCATGCGCCTGACGCGCATCCGGGCGGCTGACTTCCGCAACCTCACCTTCGCGGACGTCTCCACCGACGCGCCCCGCGTTTTCCTCCTCGGCGACAACGGCCAAGGTAAGACCAATTTACTGGAAGCGGCGGGCCTGGTTTCCGCCTTCCGCTCCTTTCGAACCACCGAGATCACGCCACTGATCCGGGCCGGGCAAGCCGAGGCGCGGCTAAGGCTCGACGTCGCCCTGCTCGGGTCCGATCGGGCCGAGGTGGAGGTCCGCCTCGCCAAGGGCTCGCGCAAGGCCCTGCTCAACGGGACGCCGGTGACCTCCGTCGCACAACACCTCGGGCAATTCCCCACCATCGTCTTCTGCTCCGATGACTTGCGCCTGGTGCGCGGTTCGCCCGGAAATCGCCGACGCTGGCTCGATGCGGCGATTGGCGGCACGGACGGCGCCTACCTGACAGCGGTGCGCAACTACACCCGGGCGCTCGAAGGTCGTAACGCCTTGCTGAAGTCCGAGCGGCGCAGCGAGGAGGAACTGCGGGCCTTCGAACAGGCGATGCAAGCCCCGGGTCAATTGATCGCCCGCACCCGGGCGCAGGTTCTGCCCGAACTCGCCGCCACCTTGCGCGAAGCCTGCGCCCGCGCGGGCTTCCCTGACCGCGGGGCGGACCTTCGCTATCAACCCGACTGCGCGGCGGAACAACTGACGGAGACGTGGCTCAAAATGCGTCCCGCCGACCTCGCCGCCGGGACGACCTTGCGCGGCCCGCAGCGCGACGACTTCGGGATCCTTTTCGGCGACGAGGATGCCTCAGACTACGCCTCCGAGGGTCAGCAGCGTCTCCTGGTCCTGGCCCTGTCGCTGGCCCGCTTGCAACGCGACACCCGGCGGGCCCCCACCCCGCCAGTCATCTTGGCCGATGACGTCCTCGGGGAACTGGACGATACCCGCCGCCGGGCTTTCTGGGAACAGGTCGGCGAGGCCCATCAGGTCATCGCTACCGGGACCGTCCCACCCCCTTCGGGCCAATGGCTCACCTACCGGGTGACCGACGGGGCCTACGCTCCGGCCTGATTTTGGCGTTGTTTTATGGGGCGGGGAGCCCTTGGATAACGGGATGAAGGACTTCCTGCTCTACGCCTCTGTCGTCATCCTCTTCCTGGTCTGCGTCCTCGTCGTCCTCATCATCCTGATGCAACGCCCAAGTGCCAACGCCGGCATGGGTTCCGCTCTGGGCGGGGGTGCCGCCGAATCCGTCTTCGGCGGGGAGTCGGCCAATGTGCTCTCCAAGTTGACCACGACGTTAACGGTACTCCTCTTCATCCTAAGCTTCGGTCTCTACTTGGGCTTCGTCGGTCGCGAGAGCAAGAAGCCTTCGGCTTTGACCGCGGCCCCGACCGCCGCCGCACCGGCCGCAGCACCAGACGCCGCCGCCAAGGTGACCCCGGCCTCGACCCCAATCGTTCCGGCTTCTACCGCCCCGGCGGCCCCCGCCGCCCCGGCGACCAAGGTTCCGACTGCTCCGGCGACCCCGGTTCCGGCCAAGTAACCTGCAGTGCGCACGCCTCGGCTCAGCTTGACCGTCCGCTGGGTGGCGCTGCTTTCCGCCGGCTTAGCCTTCGCGCTGCCTCCTGGCGTGGGTACGGATGACTATATCCAACTCACGGCACCCCAGGCGAAGGAAGTCCTAGGCGATTTCCGGTCGTCCCGCCTTAACGGTGACCTTTGCTTCAAGTTCGAGGTGATCCACAAGCCCCGTCAGGGCGACTCGGCCCCCGCGGTCCCCGGGGTTCTCTGGGCCGGCTGGACCAACGAAGGTCCGCGCGTCCGCGTGGAATTGCGACCGACCAACGGCACCCGGCCGTTGGCGTTCATCGCCGCGAAGTCGGCCCAAGGCTCCCGCCTCTGGCTCCGCCGCGGTGCCACGACCGTCGAGAACCCGCGCCAGGACGAACCTCTGGCGGCGGGCCTCTTACTACTGCCTTCCGACCTCGCCCTGCCCTACACGCATTGGGAGGACACCCGCTACATGAAGACGGACCGGAGTCGGGGCCGCCCGGTACACTTCTTTTTGGCGACCAACCCGGCGAAGGTCGCCCCCGTGAGCGTGGGCTTCGCCCTCGACCGGACCTACGGCGCACTGGTGCAGGCCACCTCCTTCGACGCCGCTGGCATCGCGCGCCGGACCTTGCAGGTGGAGGAATTCTCCAAGGTCGACGAGCAGTGGATCCTTGGGGCCTGCAGTGTGCGGGATGAGGCGACCCGCGATGTCGACCTACTGAAGGTAACCGAGGCGGCGGTGCGGCGACGCTTCGACGCCGCCACCTTCGACCCGGCGACCCTGGACCGTCCGGCGCCTTTACCCACCGGCTTCAAACCGCTTTGACCCATGCCCGCCTACGCCCTTCGCATCGCACGCTTCTGCGACCTCCTAACCAACCGCAAGGAGATCGCCGATTTCCCCGGCGCAGATAACGGGCTACAGCACCGCGGCAAGGCCCGCGTCCGGAAAGTCGGCGCGGCGGTCGACGCCGGCGCCAAGGTCTTCGAACTCGCCGCCAAACGCGGCGTCGACTTCCTCATCGTGCATCACGGCATGCGCTGGCGGCCCATCTCGCCGGAACGCGAGGTACGCCGCATACGGCTCGCGGCGCTGAAGAAGGCCGGCCTCTCCCTTTACTCCAGCCACCTCCCGCTCGACGCGCACCCCGCCATCGGGAATAACGCGCTCATCGCCGCCGACCTCGGGCTCAAGGTCGTGGATTGGTTCGTGGATCACGAAGGCCTGCCCATCGCCTGCCTTTGCCAGGGCATCCCGCGCGCGACCTTGCAGCGACGCTTGCGGCAAAGCTACCCGACGACCTTCAGGGGAATCGAGTTCGGCTCCGCCCGGCCGAAGAAAATCGCCATCCTCAGCGGTAGCGGCCGCAGCGCGCTGGATCACCTGCGCGCCGAGGGCTGCGACACGCTCATCACCGGGGAGCTGCGCGAGGAACACTTCAATGAGGCCCACGAGCAGGGCTGGAATCTCTACCCCTGTGGGCATTACGCCACTGAGACCTGGGGCGTGAAGGCGCTCGCCGCGGCGGTCTCCGCCGAGTTCAGCGTGCCGTGGGAGTTCATCCCCACGGGCAACCCGCTCTGATGGCGCGCGGACGATTAGCGCCCACCCCCACCGGCTTCCTACACGTCGGTCATGCGCGCACCTTCGCGTTGGCCGCCGACCGCGCCCGCCGCGACGGCGGCACCTTGGTCTACCGGACGGAGGATCTGGACGGCGCGCGTTGCCGCCTGGAGTTCGCTACCGCGGCCATGGAAGATCTCCGCTGGCTCGGGCTCGAGTGGCAGGAAGGTCCGGATGTCGGTGGCCCCGACGGTCCCTACGTGCAGTCGCAACGGCTGCCCTGGTTCGCGGAGGTCTGGCGGCGATTGCAGGACTCCGGAACGATTTACCCGTGCGACAAGTCCCGGCGCGACGTCGACCGGGCGCTCACCGCACCGCACGCGGAGGATGATGCCGAACCGATTTTCCCGCCGGGCCTGCGCCCGGCCCTCGGGTCCGGCCATGGCGCCGCCGAACCAGGCACGAGGAACTGGCGCTTCCGCGTACCTGACGGGGAGTCGATCGCGTTCGTCGACGCTTTGCGCGGACCGCAGGCCTTCGTCGCCGGGCGGGATTTCGGCGATTTCCTGGTCTGGCGCAAAGATGGCCTTCCCTCCTATGAACTGGCCGTCGTCGCGGACGACCACGCCATGGGTATCACCGAGGTCGTGCGTGGCTCGGACCTGCTACTCTCGACGGCACGACAACTCCTACTTTACCAGTCCTTGGACTGGACTGCCCCAGCCTGGGCCCACGCGCCTTTGATCCTGGATACCCATGGTCGCCGCCTCGCCAAGCGGTCGGCCGGCCTCTCGCTCCGCGAGCTACGGACCCGAGGGTGCCGCCCCGCCGAAGTCCTGAACGCGCCACTGGAAAGTCTCGTCGACTAAACAAACCCTGTCGCGACCCGCCGGAACATCCGCCCCAAGTGCTTACCTGACGGGCGGGGGCTCGGCGCGCAAGGCCGGCAGCCAGAGCGGGTCGGGTCCGTTGCCCGGGATCGAAGCATCCAGCCGCCGGTGTAAGCGGAAGACTTTGGCCAAGACCCATTCCAGCCCCGACCAAAAGCCGAGAAGGTCAAGGACGGGGTTCAACAGGTTGGTGATGGGGCAATACCGGACGTCCTTAGGATTCGTGTGGTGCACGCCATGGTGGGAAGAGGTCTGCAGCACCCGCAGATCCTGGAAGAAATTAATGCAGGCGCCATTCTCGGCGCGGGTGCGGTGCGACCACTTATGGACCTGGTTGGCGTTCATGCCGATGGCGACGAAGAGCCACACCTGCCAAGTCAGGCGGCCGAGCCCCCAGGCGGTTAGTACCACCACGACGGCGATAAGCAGGAGGTCCCACGAACTCTGCCACCAGTTATTACGCGTCATGTAACGGGGGAGGAAGTGGTGGATGGTGTTGGCTTTACCGATGGAGGCACCGACCCAAGGGGTGTCCTCGCGGATATAGGCATCTTCCACCCAATGGATGACGCCAGCGACGAAATCAGCCAGCATCGCCACGGCAACCACTTGCAGGAGAGTAAAAAAGAGGGCCTGCAAGGGGGTGAGGAAGTGGGCTTCCCGTCGTTGGGGATAAGGCGCCCCGCTCTATTAGCAACCGACAAATACCCGCGTCAGCGGCACAGGCTTGCGCAACAAAAACGCCGGAGATGGCCTCCGGCGTTCGACGTGGATGGCGAGAGCGATCAGGCGCCCGCGGCGGACTTCTTGGCCGCCGTCCCGGCCTTCGTCGCCGGAGCCGTCCCGGACTTGGGCGCGACGGCCTTCGGGGCGAAGGGATTCTCCCCCGCGGCGACCTTCTCGCGATCGGCTTGGATCCGAGTGACCAAGGATTCGTTGCCGGCGGCGTCGACGAGCGCGGCGTCGATCAGCTTGAGCGCGCGCTCCTTGTTGTCGGCGTCGATCCGCAGGGAGAGGATGGCCTTGTTCATGTTAAGCATCGCCTTCTGCGGGCCCGACACGGTCCCGAACATCTCGTCATAGGCGACACTGCCCGCGGCGAAGTCCTTCGCCTCGATGGCGGCCTTGACCTTGGCGGAGGCGGCAGCGCGCTTCGCGCCAGCCTCGGAGGCGACTTTCGCTTCGGCGGCGAGGGCCTTCTTGCCTTCCGGGGTGTTCTGCTTCGAGAGTTCCTGGAGGTGGGCCACATACTTCTCCGGACCACCCGCCTGGTAACCGGTCCGGGCGTAGACTTCGCCCTGGGCATCCATCAGGAGGATGGACGGGAAACCCGTGATGCCGTACTTCTGCTGGGCAGCGCGATTCTTCGCCTTCACTTCGTCGGACTGCGGCTTCTTGTTAGGAAAATCCAGTTCCACGAGCACGAACTTCTTGGTCGCGACCTCGAAGGCCGGAAGGTCGAAGACTTCCTTCTTCAGTTTGATGCACCAGCCACACCAGTCACTGCCCGTGAAGTCGACGAGGATGTCCTTCTTTTCCTTGGCGGCCACCTTCTTGGCTTCGTCAAGGTCGGTCAGCCAGGTCGGGGCGGCGGCGGCGGGGAGGATGGCCAGCAGCGCGAAGGCGAGCGTGGCGAGGGTCGTGGATTTACGCATGGTCGTTAGGTGGAAGGGGTTACTTGGCGGTGGTCTTCTTGCGCTCGGCGTCCTGGTCGCGGACTTTGACGACGCGCTCGCGGAGGCTGGCGATCTCGGCGAGGACTTCCTTACTCTTGGTCATGCCGGCGATCTCATCGACGACCTTGAGCACGGCGTCGTGGTCGCCGGACTTGCACTCGGCCGTAATACCGACGCGGACATTGAGGGTCATGCGGACCAGGAGGTCGCCCTCGAGCCCCTTTTCCTTGAAATACTTGTTCATCGCAGCCTCGGCACCGGCCAAGTCCTTCTTCGCAAGCGTGGGCTCGAGCAGGGGCCCCAGCTGCTCCTCGATCTCATGCTCGAGGGCATCCTGCTTAAGGCGGGCGGCGAGGGCCTGCTTACCCTCCGGCGTGTTCTGCTTGGAGAGCGTGTCGAGGTGGGCGAGGTACTTCTGCGCCCCACCCTCTTGGTAGCCGGTCTGAGCATAGACCTGCCCCTGCGCATCCAAGAGCAGGATGGTAGGGAAACCCGCGATCGCGAACTGCTTGGAAAGGGCTTCGTTCTTGGCCTTCAGTTCCGGCGACTGTTTCTTGCCACGCGGGAAGTCGAGTTCGACGAGGACGAACTTCTTAGAAGCCTCGGCGAATTCGGGCTGGTCGAAGACTTCCTTCTTCAGCCGGATGCACCAGCCGCACCAATCGCTACCGGTGAAGTCGACGAGGATGTCCTTCTTCTCCGCGGCCGCCTGCTTCTTCGCGGCTTCGAGGTCGGTGAGCCAGGCGTCGGCAGCGAAGAGCGACGGCAGCGAGGCGAGGAGGACCAGGGCCGACAGGCCGAGGCGGGCGAGGTTACGGGGCATTCGTCGATTTCCTTCGATATTCCCAAGGTTGGCAAACCACAAAACCAACCCGGCGTTGCCAAAACGGCCCCAACCCCCATACCTGCGGCCCATGGCGGCGACGCGCATCCTTCTCGTGGACAATGGCTCCCTGCGCCCGGAAGCCACCCTCGCCCTGCGTCGGCTATCGGAGGAAGTCGGTCAATTGCTCAGTCAGCCGGTGCTACCCGTTTCCGTCCTGCACTCGCACAAAATCGACCCTACCCTGCTCGGCGGGAAACCGGCGGTCATCTTTGAACAGGCCGTGCAAGCCGCCAAGCAAGATGGCGTCGAAGAACTCATCGTGCTACCGCTCTTCATCGGGCACAGCCTCGCGCTCACCGAATACTTACCCAAAGTTTTCGCCGAAGCCAGGGCCGGTAAGATGAAGCTCCGCATCCGCGAGCCACTCTTCGACCCGAGCGACCTCGCCGAGCTGCCGGGCATACTGATCGACAACTTGCAGTCGACCGGCTGGACCAAGGGGAGCGGTACGGTCTTCCTTTGCGACCACGGTTCGCCCGTCCCGAACGTGACAATGTGCCGCAACACGCTCGCCGCGGTACTGCGCAAGGAACTCGGCCTGAAGGCCGAAGAGCTTATCGCGTGCTCGATGGAACGTCGCGAAGGTCCGGAGTACGACTTCAATGAACCCTTGCTCGCGGATGCTTTGAAACAAGCCAAGGGCGACGTCGTCATCCTGATGCTCTTCCTTCTGCCGGGGCGACATGCGGGACCGGACGGCGACGTCGCGACCATCGCCAAGGAACATGCGCCCGCCGGCGTGCCTTGTAAACTCAGCCCCCTACTCGGCACGCACCCTCACCTGCCCGCCCTGCTGGAACAAAGGTGCCGCTTCGGCCAGCGCCTCCAAACCGCGAAACGCGTCGGCATCGTTGCATTGCTCCTCAGCTTCGCCCTAGCGATCGTCATGAAAAGCCACCTTCCGCCGAGCCTACAAAACCTCTTCGGGTTTCTACTCGTCCAGGTCGGCGTGATCGCCGGGGTCGTGGCCCTGGCCTTCCTCTACCTCCGCTCAAAGTACCGGAATAAGTCCTGAAATCAGGCAAAAGCCGCGATGCGGCCCATCAGGCCCGCATGTCGAGGCGGGGCGACGACGGCACCGACGACCGCGATGAGCGGGGTCGGGAGCACGGAGACATCGACCTTGCCTGAGGCCAGGTCCGTCAACGTCGTGAGCACGTCGGACGAACCCTCCTGCGAGACCTTTGAAAGCAGCCGGATCGGCAAATCAGCCTGGGCCCCGGCGGCGATGAGTTTGGTCGCGACCGACGGTAATGCTTTCGCTCCCATGTAGAGGCATAGCGTCGCCCCGGTTTCCACGTGGGCTTGCCAGTTCTGATCGCTGCCATCTGCGCAATGACCGGTAAGAAAAGTCACGGAGGCGGCCTTGCCCCGATGGGTCAGAGGAAACGCCGCATCGGCGCCCGCCGCCGTCGCAGCGGTGACGCCCGGCACGACTTCAAAAGGAATGCCGTGGGCCGCGAGGTGATCCATCTCCTCGCCCAGACGACCGAAGACGCCAGGGTCACCGCCCTTGAGCCGGACGATCAAGCCACCTTGGCGCACTTCGCGCACGAGCACCGCGTTGATCTCGTCCTGCGTCATCGAGTGGACGCCGCAGCGCTTACCGACCGGCACGATCTTCGTCGTCGCCGGAATCTCCGCCAGCAAAGCATCGCCCGGGAGGGCGTCATGGATGACGACATCGGCCTGCTGGAGCAGGCGCAGCCCTCGGACGGTGATCAGATCGGGAGCCCCCGGTCCGGCACCAACAAAGACCACTCGGCCGATGTCACAATTTACCATTTATTTAAACTTGACCCTATTTATGTAATCATCAGTCATCTTATCAAGTTAAAAACATCATGGATAAACCCTCTGAAAAGCCGCTCACCAAGAACGAGGTCATGAAGGCCGAGAAGCCCGACCTCTCCGGCACGATCCGCGAGACCCTCGCCAACCCGACCGCCGACCGCTTCAGCGGCGACGATGAGCAGTTCATCAAGTTCCACGGCATCTACCAGCAGGACGACCGCGACAAGCGCAAGGTCGCCAAGGAGTACTCGGTGATGGTCCGCACCCGCCAGACCGGCGGGATCGTCCCGGCCGAGCAATACTTGGTCTACGACGAGCTCTCCGGTCGTTTCGCCAACGGCACCCTCCGCATCACCTCGCGCCAGACTTTCCAGTTTCACGGGGTCGCTCAGCCAGGCATCGGTGCCCTCATCAAGTCGATCAACGAAGCCCTCTCCTCCACCCTCGCCACCTGCGGCGACGTCAACCGCAACGTCACGGCGCCCTCCAACCCCGCCATCGACGAGGTCACCCAACAGATCGAGGACGATGCCTTCACGCTGACCCGCGCCCTACTGCCGAAGACTACCGCCTACCACTCCATCTGGGTGGACGGCGTGCAGCTCGACCTCGGCATCGGCGAGAAGATCGCCAAGGCCCGCGCGTCGGTCGACCAAACCAACCCTTACCTGCCCCCGCCCGCCGACCACGATGACAGCGGCGCGCCGATCGACCTCCTCTACGGCAAGACCTACCTTCCCCGCAAGTTCAAGACCGGCTTCGCCCTCCCGCCCAATAACGACGTGGACATCTTCACCAACGACATGGGCTACGTCGCCATCATCGAAGGAGGCAAACTCGTCGGGTACAACCTGCTCGTCGGTGGTGGCCTCGGCACCTCCCACAGCAACAAGGCGACCTACCCGCGCCTGGCCGACGTCATCGGCTACCTCTCCCGCGAACAAGTCGTCACCGTCGGCGAGGCCGTGATCAAGATTCACCGCGACTGGGGCGACCGGACCGACCGCAAGCACGCCCGCATCAAGTACGTCCTTCAAGAGAAGGGGGTTGAGTGGTTCCGCGCCGAGCTCGCCAAGCAATTGGGCGCCCCGCTTCCGGCCGCCAAGCCCTTCCAATTCAAGGGCCAGGGCGACTCCTTCGGTTGGTCGAAGCAGCGCGACGGCAACTGGTTCCTCGGCCTCTTCATCGAGACCGGCCGCGTCAAGGACGCCGGCGAGTACCGCCTCAAGACCGCCTTGCGCACCATCGCCGAGCGTTTCCACCCGACCTTCCGGCTCACCGCCACGCAAAACCTGATTCTCTCCGACGTGAAGGAAGCCGACAAGGCCGCCCTCGAGCAGGTGCTACGCGACCACGGTTGCGCCATCGTCTTCAATCCCGGCCTCGTCAAAGGACGCGGCATGGCCTGCCCCGCCCTCCCGACTTGCGGCCTGTCGCTCGCCGAGTCCGAGCGCGTCTTCCCGGCCATCCTCGGCAAGATCGAGGACGCCCAAGCTGCCGCCGGTTTCGGCGGCGAGGAACTCGTCGTCCGCATGACCGGCTGCCCCAACGGTTGCGCCCGCCCGTACAACGCTGAGATCGGTTTCGTCGGCAAGGCCCCGGGCAAGTACAACCTCATGCTCGGCGGCAACCGCGAAGGCACGCGCCTCGCGCGTCTCTTCAAGGAGTCCGTTCTGGCCGACGACATCCCGGTCGTGGTCGGCGCCCTTTTCCAGCAGTACGCCCAGGAGCGCAAGTCCGGTCAGGCCTTCGGCGATTGGGTCGATCAGGCCGCCGTCTGGCCCACCGCCCCGTCCGCCTAAGCCCGCTAATGGCCGAGCTCGACCCAGCCCGCATCCCGGAACTCAACGCGCGTCTCACGACGCTGGCGCCGGTGGATCGTCTGCGCTGGGCCTACGAGACGTTCGGCGCGCGCGCCGGCATCGGCACGAGTTTCCAGCCCGCCGGCGTGGTCATCCTGCACCTCGCCAAGACCGCGGGCCTCCCGCTCCAAGCCTTCACGCTCAACACTGGCCTGCTCTTTCCGGAGACCCTTGAATTCAAGGCGAAGCTCGAGGCGCACCTCGGCATCACGGTCGCGGAGGTACTCCCCGCGCAGACCGTCGAACAACAGGCCGCCCAGTACGGCGCCGAACTCTGGAAGCGCGACCCGGAGAAGTGCTGCGAACTCCGTAAGGTCGACTCGCTCGGCCAGAAGCTCTTCGAACTCGACCTCTGGATCACCGGCATGCGCCGCGACCAGTCTGGCGAACGTGCCGCGACCCCCTTGCTCAGCCTCGCCGCCCGGCCCGATAATTCCGACGTCTGGAAGCTCAACCCGCTCGTCGACTGGAGCCGCGACCAGGTTTGGGCCTACCTCAAGGAACACGGCCTGCCGCATAACGTCCTGCATGACCGTGGCTTCCGCTCAATCGGTTGCGCCCCCTGCACCCTGCCCACCTCCGGCGGCGATGAACGCGGTGGCCGCTGGCCCGGCTTCGACAAGAAGGAATGCGGCCTCCACACCCGCACGAAGAAGTAATCCTGGCACCTTCAGCCCTCTCCCCTATTTCCTCCTCCCGCTCAGTCCCCATGTCCCGCAACGCCCAAAACGACCACCTGACCCGCCTCGAGCAGACGTCAATCCACGTCTTCCGCGAGGCCTTCGCCAACTTCCGCTCCGTCTGCATGCCCTGGTCCATGGGCAAGGACTCCAATGTCCTCATCTGGCTCGCGCGCAAGGCGTTCTGCGGCAAGATCCCCTTCCCGCTCCTGCACATCGACACGACGTACGAGTTCCCGGAGATGTACGAGTTCCGCGAGAAGGCCAAGGTCATCCACGGCATCGACCTCATCGTCCGCGTCAACGAGGACGCGATCCGGCGCGGCATCGGCTACGCCACGCACGACCCGGTCACCGTGACCCACGAGCTCAAGACCGTACCGTTCAAAGCCGCCATCGATGAGTTCAAGTGGGATGCGCTGGTCACCGGCATCCGCCGCGACGAAGACCCGACCCGGGCGAAGGAACGCTGGTTCTCGCCCCGCTCCGCCGAAGGCAACTGGGACTACAAGGACCAGCCGCCGGAATTCTGGGGCCAGTTCGCCAGCTCCGCCCCCGAAGGTGGCCACGTGCGCGTCCAGCCGCTCCTAGAATGGACCGAACTCGACATCTGGGAATACATCCGCCGCGAGAACATCCCAAACCCGACCCTCTACTTCGCCCGCAACGGTAGGCGTTTCCGTTCCCTGGGCTGCCACCCGATCACTCACCCGGTCGACAGCCCGGCGAGCAACATCGACGAAGTCATCGAGGAGTTGAAACTCACCAAGACCAGCGAGCGGGCCGGCCGCGCCCAGGACCACGTCGGCCGCAATTCCATGCAGGAACTTCGCGCCAAGGGTTTCATGTAAGCCCGACCCAGACCATGCACACCTCCTCCCTTTCCCAACCTGTGAGCACCTCCCTTCCCGACGTTGAAGACCATCGCAAGATGCACGTCGTCGTCGTCGGCCACGTCGACCACGGCAAGTCGACCTTCGTCGGCCGCCTCCTGCATGACACCGACTCCCTGCCCAACGGCAAGATGGAGCAGGTCCGTAAGAACTGCGCCATCGAAGGCATGGAGTTCGAGTACGCCTTCCTCCTCGATGCGCTGATCGAAGAGCAGGAACAGAACATCACCATCGACACGACACGCATCTTCTTCCGCACGAAGCAGCGTGCCTACGCCATCATCGACGCCCCGGGTCACAAGGAGTTCCTGAAGAACATGGTCACCGGCGCCGCCTCAGCCTCCGCTGCGCTCCTACTCATCGACGCCAAGGAAGGCGTGATGGACCAGTCCCGCCGCCACGCGTTCCTCCTCTCCCTCCTGGGCGTGAAGCAGCTCGTCGTGCTGGTGAACAAGATGGACCTCGTCGACCATGCGGAGGCGACTTACCGCAAGATCGTCGTCGAATACTCGGCCTTCCTGAAGACCCTCGGCCTGCAGGCCGTGCACTTCATCCCCATCGCCGCCAAACACGGCGAGAACGTCGTCGAACGTGCGACCAAGATGCCCTGGTGGCAGGGCCCGACCGTCACCGAGGCCCTCGACGCGTTCGCCCACGAGGACGACCTCACGGGCCTGCCCTTGCGCCTGCCGGTCTCGGACATCTACCGCTTTGACCACCGCCGCATCGTGGCCGGACGCGTCGAAGCCGGCGCCATCCGCCCGGGCGACGAGCTCATCTTCCAGCCCGGTGGTCGGCGCAGCACCGTCCGCACGTTCGAAGACTGGCCGGGGCCCGAGTCCCGCTCGGTCGTCGGCACTGGCGGCTCCGCCAGCGTCACGCTCGCCGAGCAGATCTTCGTGGAACGCGGCCAGGTCGCGTCCCATCCCGCCAGCCAACCCCGGGTCGGCCGCGAATTCCGCGCCCGCATCTTCTGGCTGGGCAAGGAACCGCTGGTCCCGAACAAGACCTACCGGTTGCGCCTCCTGACCCAGAACGTCGAAGCGGTCATCGCCAAGATCGAGAAGATCACCGATGCCTCGACGCTCGAATCCATCCAGGCCGACAGCGTGCCGCGCGACTCCATCTGCGAGGTCGTGGTCCGCACGACCCGCCCGGTCGCCTTCGACCTCCACCACGAGTGCGCCATCACCGGCCGCTTCGCGCTCGAGGAATCGGGCCGCATCCATGGCGGTGGCATCATCCTCGAGGCCCGCAGCGAGCACGCCCAGCGCTCCGGCAAGGTCACCTCCGCCGAACGCGCCGCGCGTTCCGGCCATGCCCCCGCTGTCCTCTGGTTCACCGGTCTCTCGGGTTCTGGGAAGTCGACCATCGCCGAGGCGGTCGAACGACGCCTCTTCGACGCCGGGCGACAGGTCGTCCGGGTCGACGGCGATGACCTCCGCGTCTCGCTCAACCGCGACCTGGGGTTCTCGCCAGCCGATCGGGCCGAAAGCGTCCGTCGGGCCTCGGGCGTCGCCGGACTCTTCGCCAACGCCGGCAACATCGCACTCGTCACGCTCATCGCGCCGCTCGCCGCCGACCGCGCCAAGGCTCGGGCCGCCCTCGCCAACCATGCCTTCGTCGAAGTCTTCGTCGACGCCCCGCTGGACGTCTGCGAGCAACGCGACGTCAAGGGACTCTACGCCAAGGCCCGCCGAGGGGAGATCGCCGAATTCACGGGCATCTCCTCCCCGTACGAGGCCCCGGAATCACCGGAAGTGCACATCCGTACCGATCAGGTCAGCACCGAGCAGGCCGTGGAACTGGTGCTGAAGGCCCTCGACAAGATCCTCGCCGGTAAGGGCGAAGACTGGGAAGTGTAAGCGCGCAAGCAGGGGGCACGTGGGCAAGGAAGTGCAGCCAAGTCTCGTGAGTCTTGGTTGCCTAGCCCTACCCTGACCTAACCCCTACCCCTAAGCTTGCCCCCTTGCCCCAGTGCGCACTTGTCCCTTATAAGGGCGCATGCGCCTCCCCGCCGCCGCCCTGCTCCTCGCCTGTGTCTCGACCTTCGCCGCCGAGGCCAAGCGCCTGAATGTCCTGCTGCTGGTGTCCGACGATTGCCGCGCATCGATGGGTTGCTACGGGGGTCCGGCGCTGACGCCCAACCTCGATAAGCTCGCCGCCCAGGGCGTGCGCTTCGACCGCACCTACTGTCAGTATGCGCTGTGCAACCCGAGTCGGGCGTCCTTTCTCACCGGCCTGCGGCCCGACACGACCAAGGTCCTGGACAACGCGGTGCAGTTCCGCGCGAACGTGCCCGACGCGGTGACTTTGCCTGAGTTATTCAAGCACCAGGGCTACTCGGTCGCGCGCATCGGCAAACTCTACCACTACGGCGTGCCGAAGGAGATCGGCACCAACGGGCTCGACGACCCGCGCTCCTGGGAGAAGGTCTGGAACCCGCGGGGGCGGGATTGCGATGACGAGGATAAGATCTTCGCAATCATCGCGGGCCAAGGGGCCGACGCACCGGCCAGCGTCAAGGTCGGCACCAATAACTACGGGGCGACGCTTTCCTGGTTGGCCGCCGAGGGTACCGACGCCGAACAGACGGATGGCAAGATCGCCGCGCAGGCGCAGGCCTTCCTCCGCGAGAAGCGCGCGCAACCCTTCTTCCTCGCCGTAGGATTCTTCCGCCCGCACACGCCCTACGTCTCCCCGAAGTCCTATTTCGACCTCTACCCGAAGGATAAACTGAGCCTTCCCGGCTCGCCCAATCGCGCAGGGCGACCGACCCAAGCCTACTTCAGCACGGCCAAGGCCGACTACGGCATGAACGACGGACAGAAGCGCTCGGTCATCCAAGCCTACTACGCGTCGCAAAGCTTCATGGATGCGCAGCTCGGCCTCGTGCTGGGCGAACTCGAGAAACAGGGCCTGGCCGAGAACACCGTCGTGATCTTCCTCAGCGACCACGGCTACAACCTCGGCGAGCATGGGCTCTGGCAGAAGCGTGCCCTCTTCGAACCCTCGACCCGCGTCCCCTTCATCATCCGCGCCCCAGGGATCAAGGGCGCCGGTCGCCCCTCCGCGGCGATCACCGAACTGGTCGACCTCTACCCGACCGTCGCCGACCTCTGCGGTGTGACGGCGCCCAAGACCCTCGAAGGCCGTAGCCTCCGCCCGTTGCTCGATGACCCGAGCGTGGCTTGGCCCCATGCCGCCTTCACCCAAGTGACGACCGGCGGTAAGAAAGATGCGGGCGTCGGCCGCTCGATCCGCACAGACCGCTACCGCTACACGGAATGGAACGAGGGTAAAGGCGGCGCGGAACTCTACGACCATGCCAGCGACCCCGGGGAGAATCACAACCTCGCGGCCGACCCTGCGCAGGCCAAGGTCATCGCGGAGCAGAGGAAGCGGCTGAGGGAGATGAAATAGGGAGTAGGGACTAGGCTTTAGGGAATAGGTGTTGGGTGTTGGGTGTTGGGTGTTGGGTGTTGGGTGTTGGGTGTTGGGTGTTGGGTGTTGGGTGTTGGGTCGGCGTCGATGCCCCGGTTCTCCGTGACCATCAATCCCATCTCTAATCCCACGACCTACTTACTAATACCTACCCCCTACTCCCTTAAACCTATTCCCTATCACCTACGCCCTATCCGCGCCCTGTCCCTTGCCTTTCCCCTCCGCGTCGGTAACCTCGCACCTATGAAGCTCCTGCACATCGATGCCTCCCCTCGCACGATCCGCTCAGTGACGCGTAAGCTTTCGGCGGGCTTCATCAACGCGCTCCGACTGACCCACCCCAACCTGAAAGTCACGCATCACGACGTGGGGCACCACCCGCCCCCCTTCATCTCCGACGCCTGGGTCGGTGCCGCCTTCTCCCCGGCGGACCAACATGACCCGGCGATGAAGGGCGTGCTGCACCATTCGGATGAACTGACCGCCGAACTCCTCGCCTGCGACCGCCTCTTGATTGCCTCCCCGATGCACAACTTCACCGTCTCGGCCTCCCTCAAGGCCTGGATCGACCAAGTGGTGCGCGCCGACATGACCTTCAAGGTGACCGAGGAAGGCGTCGTCCCGCTCCTGCACGGCAAGAAGGCACTCATCATTACCGCCCGCGGCGGCTTCGTGGCGGGCACCGATTATGACTTTCAAGAACCCTACCTCCGCAAGATCCTCGACTTCATCGGGATCACCGACGTCACGTTCATCCACGCCGAAGGCGTTAATAACGGCGAGGAAGCCCGCATCACGGCCATGACCAAGGCCTCCGGCGAACTCCTCAACCTAGCCCCGACCTGGTAGGCAGGATTAGGTGTTAGGGATCAGGGAGTAGGAAGTGGGTTTTAGGGAATAGGTATTGGGTATTGGGTATTGGGTATTGGGTATTGGGTATTGGGTATTGGGTATTGGGTGAACCCAACCCCTACCACCCACTCCCTAATTCCTACTCTCTCACACCTACTCCCTACTTCCTATTCCCTACTTCCTATTTCCTAGTCCCTATTCCCTACTACCTAAAACCTACCCCCTATTTCCTAATCCCTCACGCGTACTTCAACTCCACCTTCTTCCCCGTCCGGATCGACTCGTAGACGCCGTCAATGATGACCATGTCGCGACGACCGAGTTCGCCATCACAGCTGACCGGCTGACTATCACGGAAGGCCGCCGCCACACCGTCCATGTGGCGCTGCTGCTGCCGGAAGACACCGAAGTCCAGTTTGCCCTTGGCCGAGGTCGAGATGTTCAGGTTGCGGTAGCTGAACACCGGTCGCTCGCCCTTGAACCAACCCTTGGGGGCCTCGGCGAGGAACTCCGCCCGGTTGGCATCATAGCCCGACCAGACGTCAGCCACGGCGCCATTGGCGAACTCGAGGCGAAACTCCAAAGCCTGTTCAACCTCGATGAATAAATCTGGCTGCGTCTTTGGCAGTTCCTTGGCGGTGACCGAAATCGGGCTGGCATCGGTCGCCATGCAGCAGGCGTGAATCGAATAGATGCCCATATCCGTCAGCGCCCCGCCACCAGCGAGCTTCTTCTCAATGCGCCAAGACTTGCGGCGGAGCGTGTAGCCGTTGGCGGTCTTGATCTTCATAAACGGACCAAACTCCTGGGTCTTGGCGAGGCGGACGAGTTCCTGGTGATAAGGGTCGAAATGGAGGCGGTAGCCGATGGCGAGGCGCTTGCCAGCCTTCTTGCCCGCGGCGATCATCGTATCACACTCGGCGGCGGAAATGGCCATTGGCTTCTCACAGATGACGTGCTTGCCGGCGCCGAAAGCCGCGACGACGTTCTGAGCGTGGATACCGGGAGGCGTGACCACATAAACGATGTCGATCGCCTTATTCGCGGCGACCTTGTCCCACTCTTCGTACGAGTAGATGTTGGCTTCGTCGAAGCCGTGAAGTTTTGCGAGCTTCACGCCCTTCTCGCGGGTGCCCGTGATCACCGCCACAAGCTTCACGTTCTTAGTCTCGAGCAGTGCAGGCGATAGCTCGCCGTTGGAATAGTTACCCAAGCCACAGAGGGCGAGGCCGAGCGGCCTGCCGCTGGACTCCGCTGCACGCAGAGCCGGAGCGAGGGCATAACCGGCGGCTAGGCCTCCAAGGGTACCGAGGAAGTCGCGACGGGAAGGGAGACGGGGCGTGCTCATGGGGGTGAGGCCAGACTGGCCGACCGCCCCACCGCCTCAAGCCTTAGCTTCGCCTGACCAGGAAAACGGCCCCCAGCAGAATCGCCGCCCCCAAGAGCCGGCGCGCCATGACCTTGGGGCCAGCGGCCCGCTCGACATTGCCAAACCAGTGGCCGACGACCCAGACCAGCGTGACACTCCAGATACCCCGGGTGTTATAAAGGATGTTGGTCCGCGTGACCTCATCGGCCAAGGAGATGGCCAGGACCATCCCGGTGCATTGCAGCCAGAGGAGCGCCCCGCCGCCGAGGGTCCAAAGCAAGACCCGCGAGGGGAGCGCGAACAACGGCGCCGAAAACTTCGGCACCAGGAGCCACGAGTAGAGCAACATCGCGCCGAAGGCCAGCGGGGCGAAGTGCGTCATGCCCAGTTCACCGACCCACGTGCGCGTCAGGATATCGGAGGTCGCGAAGAGGAAAGCCGCCAGCCCACCGTAAAGCAGACTGGAGAGCATCCGGGCCCGGTCGGCGCGCCATTCGCCGCCGAGCAGGGCCATGGCGACGCACGTCATCACGGTGGCGATCCAGAGCGACGAGGTCAGCGGTTGGCCAAGCACCAGCACGGCGAGAAAAGCGACGAACAAGACCTTGGCGCCGAGCACGGGGGTGGCCACGGAGACGTCGCCGCGGCTGAGCGCTAGGAAGGTGAAATACTGGCCGGCGAAAAAGACGGCCCCCACGATCAGAGCATGCAGGACCGCGAGCGCGGTGAACGGACCGCCCTGCCCGTCATCGAACAGCCAGAAGAGCTGGAACAGGGCCCCCATCGTCATGTTCACCACGAAGCCGATCCGCCAAGGCCCGGCACCGCCTTCGGTCGACCGTTTAAGGATGATCGCCGCCACGGCGTAGCCGAAGGCGGAGAGCAAGGGGAGCGCGGTGGCGACGGCAGGCGAAAGTTTCACGGGAAGCGTCCAGCGGGAAGGAATTCACCCGGTTTCGCAACCGTGGACTACTCGTGGAAGCGGATGCGGGGCTTGGGGCCATCCTTGGCCTTCGGCAACCGCTCCGGGTCCGTCAGGGAGGGCGTCGACTGCAGTTCCGACTTCCCCTTCCACTTGCGCTCGAAGCCCGTGCTGGCGAGCCGCACGGCGTCTCGGCCCAGCCGGTGATTGAGCGCATCGACGGCCTTCATCAAGCGGTCGCGCTGCGGGTCGACCGGGGCACCGAGACCAGGCAGGCCAGGCTGGATGGTGGCCGCGGAGGTCAGGCCTTGCAGCAACACGCCCGCCTTCTTGTAAAGGTAGCCGTCGCGCCGGATCCGCGCGAACGCCCGACCGGCCGCGGCACAGATCGCCCGGGCGTCGTCGGTCGGCGGGTCCAGCGGTTCCGCCTCGTCGGCGAAATACTGGTCTTGATCCAAGCGGTGCCGGTTCGTACGCAGCATCACCACGACGGTCGCGGCGACCAACCCATCCTCGCGCAGCTTCTCGGCGCCCCGGGCCGCATGGGCGGCGACGGCCTCGGCCAGTTCGGCGGGGTCGTTCACCGGTCGGCCGAAAGACCGCGAGACCATCACGCTCTGGCGCGGGCCGGCGTCCTCGACGATGTCATGGCAGGAAATCCCGCGCAGTTCGAGGGCGAGCCGCTCGCCAACGACCCCGGCGACACGTCGCACAAAGGCGGGATCGGCCTGGGCGAGGTCGAGGGCGCTGACGATGCGGTGCGAGCGCAGGCGCGCAGCCAGACCAGGCCCGACGCCCCAGACCGCCTCGCTGTCGACGCCCCGGAGGAACGCCTCGCGGCCGGCCGCGTCGTACGGGACGACCAGCACGCCGCCGGACACGCGGTCCGACTTGGCCCGCTCATTGGCGAGTTTGCAGAGAACCTTGGTGGCCCCCATCCCGAGCGAGACCGGGATCCCGGTGGCGCGGAGCACCGCCTCCTTGATTCGCAGGCCCAGCGCTCGCGCGTCGGCCTCCGGCATGTCGGGGAAACCGAGGAAGGCTTCGTCGACCGAGTACACCTCGATGTCGCGCGCCTGTTCCGTCAAAGCCGCCATCACGCGCTCCGAGAACTCCCCGTAGACGGCGAAGTTCGACGAGAAAATGCGGACGCCGTGGGCCTCGCAGGTGCGGCGCACCTCGAAGTACGGGGCGCCCATCGCGATGCCAAGCGCCTTGGCCTCGGCCGAACGCGCAATCACGCAGCCGTCGTTATTCGAAAGCACCACGATCGGCACATCGCGCAACGACGGGTCCAGGACGCGCTCGCACGAGGCGTAGAAGTTATTGCAATCAGCGAGGGCGCGGAGCATCGGCGTCAACAGCGACGGACCACCGCCACCACGGTGCCCCAGATTCGGAATTCGCCGGCGAAAGGCAACGGCCCCTTCGGCCAGCCCGGGCCGTCGGCGCGCAGGCACCAAGCGCCGTCGGCACCCCGGTCGAGGCGCTTCACGGTGAACTCGCCCTCGAGCTCCGCGACGACCACGGCGCCCGCCCGCGCCGGGGCAGCCTTGTCGACCACGATGAGATCGCCGGACAGGATGCCCGCCCCCGCCATCGAATCGCCCTCCACGCGCAGGAAAAAGGTCGAGACCGGGTTGCGTATGAGGTGCTCGTTTAGGTCGAGCCGCCGCTCCATGTGGTCGTCGGCCGGCGACGGAAAGCCCGCCATCGCCCGGCTCTCCAGCAGGGGCAAGGGGCGGAAAACACGGACCTCGCACCCGACTGACTGGGTCACATCCAACATATGAACGGATGTTCACCAATCAGAGGGAGGCTTCAAGGAGAAAGCATCCGGCCCGAGGGCGGCACGCGGTGCTACCCCTCCCTCGAGACAACAAAAAAGCCCGCGTCGAGGGACGCGGGCCGAGCGGACCTGACTCGGGCCGCCGCTTACGAGGCGGTGAGGGCGGTGACTTCCGCGCGGACCTTCTCGGCCAAGGCGGTCGAGAGGTAGCGCTCGCTCGGCGAGCAGGCGATCGTGACGATGCGCTTGCCGGCGAACTCCGGACGCTTGGCGAGCTGGAGCGCAGCCCAGATGTTGGCCCCCGAAGAGATGCCGACGGCGAGGCCTTCGCGGACGGAGACTTCCTGCGCCGTGGCGAAGGCATCGTCGTTGGAAACCTGGATGACCTCGTCGATCAGAGAGATGTCGCAGTTCTTGGGGACGAAGCCGGCTCCGATGCCTTGGATCTTGTGCGGGGCGGGCTGAACGGGCTGGTGGCTCATCGTCTGGGTGATGACAGGCGAGGCGGAGGGCTCGACGGCGAAGGCCTTGAACTTCGGATTGCGGCTCTTGAGCACGGAGGCGACGCCCGTGATGGTGCCACCCGTGCCGACGCCGGCGACAATCGCGTCGACGTTGCCATCGGTGTCCTTCCAGATTTCCTCGGCGGTGGTGCGGCGATGCACTTCCGGGTTGGCCGGGTTATCGAACTGCATCGGCATGAAGGCACTCGGGCCCTGCTCGTCGCGGATCTGCGTGGCGCGCTCGATGGCACCGCGCATACCTTTCGCACCAGGGGTAAGGACAATCTCGGCACCGAGCAGGCGGAGCAGGACGCGGCGCTCGACCGACATCGTCTCGGGCATGGTGAGGATGCAGCGGTAGCCGCGGGCGGCGGCGACGAAAGCGAGCGCGATGCCGGTGTTACCCGAGGTCGGCTCCACGATGATGCCACCCGGCTTGAGGCGACCGTCGCGCTCAGCGGCGTCGATCATGGCGCGACCGATGCGATCCTTGACGCTCGAGAGCGGGTTGAAGAACTCGAGCTTCACGAGGACCTCAGCCTGAAGGCCTTCGGTGACCTTGTTGAGGCGGACGAGCGGGGTGTGGCCGATGGTGTCGAGGACGCTGTTGTAGATAGCCATGGGGGTTAATGATGAGTAGTTGAGTAATGATTAATAGATTAAGGCAGGAAGCTGGCAAGAAAAAACCCGGGGGTACCGGGCTCGTAGGTCTTAGCGGCGCCGGGGAGGCGGCGAAGAGGTCCGGGGGGCGGTGTCGCGGAGGCGGAAAACGATCAAGGCCTGGGTCAGGTCGGAGGGCATCATCTCGACCTTCACGCGGTCGCCAGGGTTGATGCGGATGAAGTTCTTGCGCAGGCGGCCGGAGATGCGTCCCAGCACGACGTGCTTATTGGGGAGCTCGATCCGGAACATCGTGCCAGGGAGCACTTGCAGGATTTTGCCTTCGAGTTCGATAACGGGTTCTTCAGCCATGCCTTGTAGGGCTTGAGTCGTGCCCGAACCCTCGAGGGAGTCAATCCCCGTATCCCGCCCTCCCCGCTTGCCTAAAAGCCGGGCTTGGGCTGTCCTGCTGGTCACCGATGGAAGGCGACATTCCCACCCCCCGACCCGGGCTCACTTGCCCGTTCGAGAAGCTACGCCCGTCGCAACTAGTCCGGGATGACGCCTTCTACATGTCCTTAGCCTTCAACTTGGCGGTCGATGCTTGGCGCATCGACGAGGTGCCCATCGGGGCGGTCATCGAACGCGGCGGCGAGATCATCGCCGCCGCCCACAACGAGGTCGAGCGGGCGGGCGACCCGACGGCCCACGCCGAGATGCTCGCGATCACGCAGGCGGCTCGGAAGATCGGCGACTGGCGCCTCAACGACTGCACGCTCTACGTCACCAAGGAGCCCTGCCCGATGTGCGCCGGTGCGACGATCATGAGCCGGCTCGGACGGGTGGTCTACGGCTGGGGCGACCCCAAGATGGGCTGCCTCGGCGGGGCCACCTCGCTCCATTCGCTCCCCAAACTTAACCACCGCGTCAACGCGATCGGCGGCATCCTCGAAGGTCCCTGCAAGGAGATCCTCCAAGCCTACTTCAACCTCAAGCGCGGGCGAGATTCCTCCGCCCCGGCTTGACCCCTGCGGCAATTCATCAACCTGTAGCCATGCATCGACGCGACTTCATCGGCAAAGCCTCCCTAGCCGCCGCCGCGCTCGGCGCCACTTCCCTCTCCGCCCAAACCTCTTCCACCAAAACCATGAGCTACACCCTCGCCCCCCTGCCCTACGCCCACAACGCCCTCGAGCCGCACATCGACCAGGCGACCATGGAGATCCACCACGGCAAGCATCACAACGCCTACGTGACCAACCTCAACGCCGCCCTCGCCAAGGAGCCCGCTTTCGCCGCCGGCACCGACGTCGACGCGCTGATCGCCGACCTCTCCAAGGTCCCCGAGTCGATCCGCACCGCCGTCCGCAATAACGCCGGCGGTCACGCTAACCACACGTTCTTCTGGAACAGCCTTTCGCCCAACGGCGGCGGCGAGCCGGTCGGTGCCCTCGGCGAAGCCATCACCAAGGCCTTCGGTGGCCTCGAAGGCGAGAACGGCCTGAAGGCTAAGTTCAAGATCGCCGCGACCACCCGCTTCGGTTCCGGCTGGGCTTGGCTCGTCGTCAAAGCCGACAAGTCCCTCGCCGTGACTTCCACGCCCAACCAGGACAGCCCGTTGATGAAGGGCGTCGCCGACGTCAACGGTGCGCCGGTCCTGGGCCTCGATGTCTGGGAGCACGCCTACTACCTGAAGTACCAGAACCGCCGCCCCGACTACGTGGACGCCTTCTGGAAGGTCGTCGACTGGAAGAAGGCGAACGAGCTTTACCTCAAGGCCATCGCCTAAGCCGCGCCGAGCGCGTCGCCGAGGCCGCCCACCCGGGCGGCCTTTTTGTTGGCACCAAACGCCGCCCGGGCTGTCCTAAGAGCATCCATGCCCCTCCGTTCCTGTGCCCTGCTCCTGGCCGCCGCCCTCGCCGGCGCCGCCGAACCGATCAAGCTCTTCGACCCCGCGGAGCTCGGTCCACGCGTCGCCCCGTCCGCCGCGACGATTCAACGCATCGGCCCGAAAGGTAGCACGCCGGGCCACGAGACGGCCATCGCCGAGCCGACGATCACGGTCTACCCCGCGGAGCAACCCAACGGCGCGGCGGTCATCGTCTGCCCGGGTGGCGGCTACTGGTTCCTCTCGACGAACAACGAAGGCACCGGCGTCTGCAACTGGCTGAACAAGCTCGGCGTCACCGCCGTGCTCCTCCGCTACCGCACGCCGACCTCCGACGAGACCATCCCTTACCAGTACCCCGTGCAGGACCTGCAGCGGGCGCTGGGCATCGTCCGCCACCGGGCCGACGAATGGAAGATCGACCCACGGCGCGTCGGCGTCATCGGCTTCTCCGCCGGCGCGAACCTCGTCGGCCACGCCTCCTGGGACCGCACCGTACGCACCTACCCGCAGAAACCCGGCGTCGATGACCCGCGCGGCCCCGACTTCACGCTTTTCGTCTACGGCGGCGGGTTCCTTGATAAGGAAGATAAGACCAAGTTCCGGGAGGGCTTCACCGTGCCGCCGGACGCCCCGCCCTGCTTCTTCGTGGTGGCCCACAACGACGGCAACAACCCGCTCGAGGCCGGCGAACTCTACCTCGCCTACAAACGCCAGAACCTTCCCGCGGAAATCCACATCTACGCGAAGGGTGGTCATGGCTTCGGCACCCGCGTGACAAACAACCCGGTCGACGGCTGGACCCGGAACGCGGCCGAATGGATGGAGTCCATGGGCTTCCTCAAGCCAGCCACTAAGTAGGAACGACCGCGGGGAATACGGTTGAGGCCACCCCAGCCTCGACTAAACCATCCCGACCCCATGGCCTTTCTTCCCAGCCTGCTGCTCGCCGCCGTCGCCGCGACCGAGCCGACCTTTCTGGTCCAACCCTACCTCCAGCCGGGACCCCACGGGACGCTGGGAACAACCGATGAGGTCAAGGTCATCTGGGTGACCGAGCCGACGAACGCGACGTTCACCCTCGAATACGCCCCCAAGGGGATCAAGCCGGTCCCCGCGAAGATCGTCCGGACGGAGTTCGATTTCGCCTCGCCGCCGCCCAAGGCCCTGACGCCCGCGGAAAAGGAACAGCATTACGTCCGCTTCGTCGCTGCGCTTCCCGGCTTGCCGACCAACGGCGAGTACGGCTACGTCCTCCGCGTGGGTGGCAAGGTCGTGGCACAGAATACCGGACACACCCGCAAGACCGCGGACAAGCCGACCCGCTTCGTGATGGTGGGCGACCTCGCCGACGGCAAGGCCAGCCAGAACGTCATCGCCTACCGGGTCGCGCAGGAGAAACCCGATTTCCTCGTCGCGCTGGGCGATATCGTCTACCCCAGCGGGAGGAGCTTCCATTACTTCCGGCATTTCTGGCCGACTTACGCGAATGCGGCCGAGGTCTCTGAGAAGACCGGCGCGCCGTTGATGGCGACGTTGCCGTTCTACGCGGTGATCGGCAACCACGACGCGTTCGTGGGCAAGCTGAGCCCGACATTACCCGACGCCTACGCAGCGTACTACTTTTTCAGCGCCCCCCAGAACGGTCCCGGGGAAGGTGCTTGGAACACCGTGATCCCAAAGTCCGACGAAGGGGCGAAGTTCCGGCGGCTCGCCGGCGATGGCTTTCCGGGGCTCGATTTCTACTCGTTCGACTACGGTCCCGCCCACATCACCGTGCTGAGCAACGCCAGTTCCGGCAAGGCCGACGACCCCAAGGTCGCGGAGTGGGTCGCTCAGGACCTGAAGGCAAGCAAGCAGCCCTGGAAATTCGTCTGCTTCCACGCCCCGCCCTTCCAAATCACCACCAGCCACTACGGGGACCAGCGCTCGCGAAAGCTCGCCCCGATTTTCGAGGCCAACGGGGTCGACGTGGTCTTCGCCGGGCATGTGCACAACTATCAGCGAAGCAAACCGCTGAAGTTCGCGCCGAACGGGGCCGTGGTCATCGCCAAACCCGAAGAGCCGAAGGATGCCGCCAAGAGCGAACCCTCCGGCGCCCCGAAGATCCCGCCGTCCTACGTCAACGGTACCTTCACCATCGACGAAGCCTACGACCCGGCGGGCAAGACTAAGCCGAAGGGGGTCATCTACGTCGTCGAAGGCGGCGGTGGCGCGAGCCTCTACAAGGGCACGATCGACAAGAACCTGGGTAAACTGCCGAACGGCGGGAAGGATAACTACGCCCCGTTCAACGCCAAGCTCTACGACACGCTCCACTCCTTCGCCGTCATCGACCTGACGCCGAAGCGCTTCGAGCTCCGCGCCATCAACGAGAAGGGCGAGGAGATCGACCGCTTCGCGATCGAGAAGTAAGTCGGTCAGGCCTTCTTGACGAACTCGGCCTTGAGGCCGATCTGGGCGCCGTCGATCTTGCAGTCGATCTCGTGGTCCCCGTCGACCAGGCGGATGTTCTTGGCCTTGGTGCCGCCCTTGATCACGCCCGTGGACCCGCGCAGCTTGAGGTCCTTGATCAGGACCACGGTGTCGCCGTCAGCGAGGACCGTTCCATTGGCATCCTTCACCACCCGCGGGCCGTCGACCTCAAGGGGACCGAGCTCCGCCGCCGTCTTCGGCCATTCGAACCCGCAGACCCCGCACTCCCAATGCTTCGCGTGGGCCAGCGTCTCGCGCAGCGTGCATTCCGGGCAGGACGGGCGGTTCATCCCCGGGAGACAGCGCATCCCGCGCAGAGGGAGCGAGCGAAATCCCGCCGGCGCGTGCATCCTTGCCTTGCGCCGGGTTCCTCCCTAGCCCTTCGCCGACATGCGACCATCGCGGCTCAACTTCAAGCTGGAGGCCGTGGCCACCGGCTCCCGGGCCCGGGCCGCGACGTTCCGCACCTTGCACAACGAGGTGCAGACGCCGCTGTTCATGCCCGTGGGCACCCAGGCGACGGTGAAGGCCCAGACGTTCGACACCCTGCTCGCGTCCGGCTCGCAGATCCTGCTGGCGAACACCTACCACCTGCTCCTGCGTCCCGGCCCCGAGGTCTTCCGCAAGTTCGGGGACATTCACCGCTTCACCGGCTGGGAGAAATCCTTCCTGACGGATTCCGGCGGCTTCCAGATCTTCTCCCTGCCCCATGCCCGCTCGATGGGCGAGGAAGGCGCGGAGTTCCGCAGCTACGTCGACGGCCAGAAGCTCCTGCTCAGCCCCGAGGTGAGCATCGCGACGCAGCTGGCGATCGGCAGCGATATCATGATGGTGCTCGATCAGTGCATCCCCTCCACCGCGGATAAGAACACGGCCCGCGCGGCGCTGGAAATCACCCAGCGCTGGGCGGTACGCAGCCTCGCGGCCCGCGGCGACTCACCGCAGTCGATGTTTGCGATCGTCCAAGGGGCCCTCTACCCCGACCTCCGCCAAGAGAGCGCGGACGGGCTGACGCAGCTGCCGTTCGACGGCTTCGCCATCGGCGGTCTGGCCGTGGGCGAGGAGAAACACCAGCGCGAGGACCTGTGCGAGGTGGCCGCGGCTATGCTGCCGGCGGATCGCCCCCGCTACCTGATGGGCGTGGGCACGCCGCTCGATCTGCTGGAGGCGGTGCACCGCGGGGTGGACATGTTCGACTGCATCATCCCGAACAAGGTGGCGCAGTTCGGCACGGCTTTCACCTCCCGCGGCATCCTCCAGCTCCGCCGCTCGGTCTATAAGTTCTCGGAAGAGAAGCTCGACGCGACCTGTGGCTGCCCGGTTTGCGGCAAGTACTCCCGCGGGTACCTCCACCACCTGACCAAGACCCAGGAACCGCTCGGCTGGACGCTGCTCGGCCAACACAACATCTGGTTCTACCACCAGTTGATGCGGGAGATCCGCCAGAGCATCCTCGAGGATCGCTTCCTGGCACTCTACCACGAAAAACGCCAGTTCCTGCAGGTCGAGGACATGGACCACCCGGCCGTCCCGCCGAAGGTGGGCAAGGAACGCCGCCCGCGCACGCTGGGGGACTACGAGGTGCACGTCGCCGACGAGGGTTTCGCCAGCATCCGCCAAGTCTCCTCGGGCGAGATCATGCACGCGCACACCCCTCCCATGGTGGAAGCGAAAGCGCTGTACGTCGACCAGTCCGGACTCGCCGAACGCCTCCGACTCCCGGCGGCGGACGACGTCGCCGCGGCCACCCCGCTCATCATCTGGGACCTCGGTCTGGGCGCGGCCGCCAACGCGATGGCGGCGATCCAGTGCTACGAGGCTGCGGCCGCCCAGGGCCCGGTGCGTCCGCTGCGCGTCATCAGCTTTGAGTCCGACCTCGATTCGCTGCGCTTAGCGATGACGCACAAGAACCGCTTCGAGTACCTCCGCCACTCAGGCCCGGACGCGCTCCTCGCGCGCGGGACCTGGAAATCGCGACAGTTCCCCGGGCTGGAGTGGGAACTCCATGTCGGTGATTTTTGGACGAAAGCCGCGGAAGCCTCCGCCCGGCCCGACTTGGTCTTTTTCGACTTCTTCTCGCACAAGACCGACGTGGCTTGCTGGAAGCCCGCGGCGTTCCGCGAACTGCGCCGCCTCCTCGGCGACGCCCGGCCGGTCGAACTCTTCACCTACTCGGCCTCCACCGCGGTCCGGGTGGCCCTGCTCAATGCCGGCTTTCACGTCGCGATCGGTACCGGCACGGGGGTGAAGAGCGAGACCATCGTCGCCCTCACCCCGGGTTATGCGACACCCTGCCGCTACGCCCTGCTGGGCCAGACCTGGCTGGATCGCTGGCGTCGCTCCTCGGCCAAGTTCCCCGAGGGTATGCCCGAGACGGAGCGCGCCGCCCTCGAGGCCCGCATCGAAGGTCACCCGCAGTTCGCCTGACCCTGCGGCGATTGCGGGGAACGCCGGGTCGGCTTGGCTGTCGGTAGACCATGCCCCTCTCCCGCCGTCGCTTCCTCACGACCGCCGCGCTGGCTACCCTCGGCTTCCCGGCCTTGGTCCGCGCACGCAACCTGAATTCCCGACTCCAAGTCGTGACCGTCGGGTGCGACGGCAAAGGCTTCGACGACATCAAGGAGATCGGCTCCCACCCGGGCGTGAAATACGTCGGCTTCTGCGACATCGACGCCGGTCGCTTCGGCCATGCCGATGCCGCCTACCCCGGCGTCCCCCATCATGCGGACTTCCGCGCCATGTTCGCCCAGCTCGGCGAGGGGTTCGATGCCGCAGTCGTCTCCACGCCGGATCACATGCACGCCCTACCGGCCCTCACCGCGATGCGCATGAAGAAGCACGTCTACCTCCAGAAGCCCCTCGCGCATTCCATCGAAGAGGCCCGGCGACTCCGGCTCGAGGCGGCCCAGTACGGGGTCCGCACACAAATGGGTAACCAGATTCATTCGCGTTCAGAATACCGCACCGCCGTCCGCCTGATCCAGGAAGGACGCATCGGCAAGGTCCTCGCGACGCACTCCTGGCTGACGAACAAAGGTAACGGCTACACGAAACTCGCGACGCGCCCGGCCGCGGGCCCGGTGCCTCCCGGCCTCGCGTGGGACCTCTGGCTCGGCGTGGCCGCGGCCCGGCCTTACGCGCCGACAGTCTACCACCCGTTCAACTGGCGCGACTGGCTCGACTTCGGCAACGGCACGCTGGGGGACTTCGGTTGCCACTTGCTCGACCCGATCTTTACGGCGTTGAAGTTGGGCGCTCCCACCCACGTGCAGGCGGAAAGCACCGGGTTGAACCCCGAGACTTGGTGCGAACAGGAAACCGTGCACTGGACCTTCCCGGCGACGCCGTTCACCGCCGCCGAGGGCGTGACCGTGCACTGGTATGATGGTGGCCGCCTGCCGGACCCCGCCTTAGCCCACCTCCCCCCAGGCCGCAGCTTGCCCACCAACGGCTCGATCTTCGTCGGCGAGCAGGGCTCGCTGGTGCTGCCTCACGTGGGCATGCCCGCGCTCTACCCGGAGGAAACGTTCGGCTTAAACCTCAGCCCAGGAGAACTATCGCGCCGGCAGCGACGCCTCGACGCCGGCGAGAAGGACGACCGCGCGGTCGCCGCGATCAAGCCGGCGGACCACCGCAACCATTACCACGACTGGGTCGACGCGGCGATGCAAGGGCACGAGACCACCGCCAACTTCGCTTACGCCGGCCCCTTGACCGAAGCGGTCCTCCTCGGGACGGTCGCCGCCCGTTTCAGCGGGCAACGACTGAAGTGGGATGCCCCGGGGCTCCGCATCGCCAACCACGCCGGCGCCGACGCCTTTGTTCGCAAGGCCTACCGCGACGGCTGGAAGCCTTGAGCCCTTAGCGCAGCACTTCCGCACCCTTGGAGGCATCGTAATCACCGTTCCACCGGGAGACCACCAAGGTGCCGACGGCGTTGCCGATGAAGTTCGTGACGGCGCGAGCTTCCGAAAGGAATCGGTCGACCCCGAGGATGAGCGCAATCCCGGCGACCGGGATACTCCCCGTGGTGGCGAGCGTGGCGGCCAAAGTGATGAAGCCACTCCCGGTGACCCCGGCGGCCCCCTTGGAGGTGAGCAACAGGACCGCCAGCAAGCCGAGTTGCTGCCCGAGCGACATCGGGGTGTCCGTCGCCTGGGCGATGAAGAGCGCCGCCAGGGTCAGGTAGATGCAAGTGCCGTCGAGATTAAAGGAATAGCCAGCGGGCACGACGAGCCCGACGGTCGGACGGGCGCAGCCGACTTGCTCCATCTTGGTCATGAGCCCAGGCAAAGCGGTCTCCGAGGAAGAGGTGCCCACCACAAGCAAGAGCTCCTCCTTGATCAGACGCAGGATTTTCCGAAGACTGAAACCCGCCAGATGTGCGATGGCCCCCAACACGACGAAGATAAAAATGCCGCAAGTCAGGTAGACGCAGAGCATCAAGTTGGCGAGTTGGGCGAGGGCCCCGACCCCGAATTTACCCAAGGTGTACGCCATCGCACCCGCCGCGGCGACCGGTGCGAAGGCCGTGACCAGCGAGACCATTCCGAAAAAGACCCGCGAGACGTCATTGAGCAGGTTGCTGACGGGCCGGCCGTGCTCACCGAGTCGATTGAGCGCGAGGCCGAAGAGCAACGAGATCAGCAGGACCTGCAGGATATCGCCTTCGACAAACGCCGAGACAAAGGTGCGGGGGATAAGGTGCAACAGGGTGTCGACGACCCCGGCGGACTGCGCGGCGGTCGTGTAGGCGGCCACGGACTTGGCGTCAAGGGTAGCGGCCGTGGCGTGAAGCCCCGCGCCCGGGTGGAAGGCATTGGCCACGACGAGCCCGATGACCAGGGCCAGGGTGGTGACGACTTCGAAATAGACCAAGGCGCGCAGGCCGACCTTCCCAGCGCGACGGAGGTCGCCCATACCGGCGAGGCCCACGACCACGGTGGCGAAAATGATGGGTCCGATGAGCATCTTGATGAGAGCGACGAAGGCGTCGCCGAGGGGCTTGAGCTGGGCGCCGAGCGCGGGCTGGAAATAGCCGAGGAGACCGCCCAGCACGATGCCGAGGAGGACTTGGAAATACAGGGTACGAAGGAGACGCATGGCGGGGTAAGGCCTTCATAGCCCTCGCCAGCGGTCAGGCAACCGCCACTTCCGTTGACTCCGGCCGGCGACTGACCCAAGGTCAACTCCGCCCCGATGCGCCCTCTCCTCCCCGCCCTCCTCGCCCTCGCCCTAGTCGCGGGGTGTTCGTCGGACCAAAGCCCCGAAGCCGGCCCGAAGGTCGACCTCCACGAGCAGAACGCGGTCTTCAGCTACGCCCTGCAGGAATTACAGGAGCAGGGGCAATTTGCCGGGGCCGTGACCTTGGTCGTGGCGCCGCGCGGCGCGATCGCCTTGGAGGCCTTCGGCCTTGCGGACATCGCGAGCAAGCGTCCGATGCGCCGAGATTCGGTCTTCTGGATCGCCTCGATGACGAAGCCGATCACCTCCCTGGGCATCCTCATGCTCGTCGAGGAAGGGAAACTCGGGCTCGACGACCCCGTCAGCAAATTCCTACCTACCTTCCGGGACCAGACGCTCGCCTCGCCGAAGGGGCCGACGAAACCGCGGCGCGCCGTCACGGTGCGCGACCTGCTCACTCACTCGAGCGGCTTGACCTCGGCTTCACCGACTCCCGCCGGCCAACCTGTCGATGCCATCAGCCTAGGGGCGATGACCGACTTCTATGCCCGCCAGCCCTTGGTCAGCGAACCGGGGACGAAATGGGCCTACAGCAACGCCGGCATGAATACCTTGGGCCGGATCATCGAGGTCGTGAGCGGCCAAGCCTACGGCGATTTCGTGCAACACCGCTTCCTCGACCCACTCGGCATGGACAGCACGTCGTTCTGGCCGACAGCGGAGATGGTCGGCCGGATGGCCACGCCCTACCGCAAGGATAAGGACACGGGGGAACTCGTCGCGGTTGGCAACAGCCGCTTCAGCTCCCCGCTCAACGATCGTCGGCGCGCCCCGCTCCCGGCCGGCGGCCTCTTCTCCACCGCCGAGGACCTCACGCAACTCTACCAGATGCTTCTCCGCGGAGGCGAACTGGATGGCCGTCGCTACCTCCAGACCGAGACGCTCCGCCTCATGACGACGAACCAACTGGGCGACCTGCCCAAGGTGAGTTTTGCGCCAGGCATGCACATGGGGCTGGGCTTTCATCTCGTGCACAGTCCCCAAGGGGTGACCGAGAGCCTCAGCCCCGGGACCTACGGGCATGGGGGCGCTTATGGCACCCAGGCGTGGCTCGACCCCGTGCGCCAGCGCGCCTACATCCTGCTGATCCAACGGTCCGACCTGCCGAACTCCGATGGGAGCGAAATCCGCCGCGTCTTCCAACAGACGGCACGGGAATTCTTCGGACGCTAAGCCCGCGGAACTACCACCAAACGCGGAAACCGCTCGAGAGCCCCCACCCATGGTAGGCGCCGCCGTCCGCGGCGACGTCTTGCATGGAGGTGTGCTGGCAACCGAACATCCACTTGAGCTTATGACCGTAGAAGTAGCGGTTTAGGCCGAAATAGCATTCCTCGTAACGGTCGCCGTGGCCGGCGTTGACCATGTTCTCGTAGCGCGTGAAACGTAGCCCATCCGGGTCGGCGCTCGCCATCAGGGTGTAGCGGAAAACCACCTGCCAATTTTCGTCGAACGCGTAGCTCGGCATGACCTGTAAGCCCCGGAGGTCGGACTGCGCCCCGCGACCATCCGAGGCCGCCAGATCAAGGCCGAGCGCCCACGGGCCACGTTCATAATGGTAGTTCAGCGACCAAACCTGGGCATGGTCGCGCGTAAAAGCCGCGGGCTTACCGGTCGCATTCTGGGGGGCGGCCCCTTGCAACATGTAGTCGAGGCGCAGTAACGAATGACCCGCGGAACCGACCGCGGCGAACTCATGCCCAACCGAGAACACCCCGAAGAGGGCGGCATTGAAATCGCCGAAGCCGGGCGTGGCAGCGCCGGCGCTGTAGAGGCCGGCACGCAAGTACCAAGGACCCTGGGTCCGCTCCAAACAAATCCCCGGCACCGAATCCTCCGGAACGCCGATGTTCCAAGCGATGGCCGAGCGCTCGATGGTCAACAGAACATTGGCGGGAGTCGCCCCGTCCAGCGTGATGCGGGTCGATTGCTTACCGATGGTGAGGGCATAGCCTTCGCCCCATTCCTGCTTGAGAAAGCAATCCGTCAACTTATGGTAATGGAAGGCGCCGGCGCGCGCCGCCCAGTCGACCTCGAGCTTGAAGCTCACGCCATCGCGGAACAGCAGGTCGGCGCCCAGGCGCGTCCGGCGATTGGAGAACCCCTCATTCCGATGGCTACCATCACGGAAATCATACCAGTCCACCTGTTCGCGGCCGAGCAACCTGGCCTCCTTCAGCCAGCCACCGTCGCTCCCGCGGTAAAGGATAGCCTTCGACCAGTGACGGTCGTAATCCTCGGTCGAAGCGGCCAGCGTCATGCTTCCGAGCAATAAGGCGACGCCTTGGGCGATGACAGGACGGGAGGACACGCCCCGTCAGACCAAAGGTTTCACTTCTTTCCTGCAAACCTTAAGCGAACCTTAAGGGCCGCAACCCAGTTCGGCTTGCAACCACGGTGTGTTTATGGGGTTGTAAGACTAAACCACCATGCGTCTAGCCACGACCCTCGCCTTGCTCGCCACCCTCCTCGCCCCAGGTGCCGAGACGAAGCCGCCCAATGTGCTCTTCATCGCGGTCGATGACCTCCGGCCGGAACTCAGCTGCTACGGTAACGCGGTGATCAAGACGCCAAACTTCGACCGACTGGCCGCGCGTGGCATGGTCTTCAATCGCGCCTATTGCCAGCAGGCGGTCTGCAGCCCCTCGCGGGCCTCCATCATGACCGGCAAGCGCCCGGACGCGACCCGGGTCTGGGACCTCGAGACGCATTTCCGCGTGGCCCTGCCCAACGTCAAGACCGTCGGGCAGTACTTCAAGGAGCATGGCTACTTCTCCCAAGGCATGGGCAAGATCTTCCACGGCGGCTTCGACGACGAGCCGACTTGGTCCACGCCTTGGATGACGCCTAAGGCTCCGACCTACGCCAAGGAAGCGACGGCTGGTGACATCGTGAAAGAAGACCCGAAGAACAAGGGCAAGGGCGTGGCCTTCGAGGCCGGTGACGTCCCGGATGATTTCTACACCGACGGCAAGACCGCCCGGCTGGCCGCTCAGACGATCGCGGACCTGAAGAAGAAGAACCAGCCCTTCTTCCTCGCCGTCGGTCTCTCCAAGCCGCACCTGCCTTTCGTCTCCCCCAAGAAGTACTGGGACCTCTACGACCCGGCCCAAATTCCGGACACCGCCAGCCCCTTCCCCGTCGGTGCCCCGGCGTACGTCGGTGACAGCGACAGCGGCGAATTCCGGGCCTACACCAACGTCCCGCCCAAGGACAAGAAGCTCGCCCGCACCCCTTTGCCGGCTGCCTTCGCCGCGCAGGTACGCCACGGCTACTACGCCGCCGTTAGCTACACTGACGCTAACCTCGGCATCCTGCTCGACGCCCTCGAGAAGGAAGGCCTCGCCGACAACACCGTCATCGTCCTCTGGGGCGACCACGGCTGGAAGCTCGGTGACCATGAAGAGTGGGGCAAGCACACCAACTTCGAGGTCGATGCCCGCGTCCCCCTCATCTTCAGCTACCCTGGCCAGAAGACCGCCGGCCAAAAGAGCAATTCGTTGGTGGAGTTCGTGGATGTGTACCCGACGCTCGCCGAGCTCTGCGGCCTACCCAAGCCCGACGTCGACGGCGTCAGCCTGAAGCCGGTGCTGGAGAACCCCACGGTGGCCGTGAAACCCGTCGCCATCAGCCAATACCCGAAGGGCGCGGGCATCGCGAAGAAGGAAGGCGCCAAAGGCACGGCCAAGCGCGACGTCATGGGCTACAGCATCCGCGATGACCGCTGGCGCCTCACGCTCTGGCGCAGCCTGGAAGACAACCGCATCGTCGACACCGAGTTGTACGACGAGGTCAACGCGCCGAAGGAGCCGGAAAACCTCGCCAAGAAACCCGAGAACCAGGAAGTGATCGCCCGCCTGTCGAAGTTCCTGCCTCCGCCCATCCCGGCCGCCGACCCGAACGCGAAGAAGATCACGAAGGGGAAAAAGAACGTCGTCGACATCACCGCCAAGAACACCGACGAGGACGTGACCGCCCCCAAGCTCACGCCCCCGGCGTCCAAGCCCGCGGCCGACGACGTCGAGAAGGACCGGACCGCGATGTTCGAGCGACGGGACGGCAACAAGGACGGCAAACTTTCCAAGGAAGAATACCTGTCCAAACAGAAGGACCCGGCGCATGCCGCCGAGAACTTCACGAAATTCGACAAGGACAAGAGCGGCGACCTATCCAAGGAAGAGTTCGTTAAGATGGGCAAGTGACGCCCCCTTGACCTCGGCTCGCCCTCGCCTCACCTTGGCCCCATGCAAGGCCTGCTCCTCGTCCTCCTGGTCTTCCGTTTGGCTTTCCTGCTCGGGGCCGCGGGGCTCTGCGTCTACGGTTTCATCGCCGCCGGCGAACCAGGTGTCCCGGCCCTTTGGCGGGTGGCCTACGGCGCCGGCTTCGCACTCTCTCTCGGGATGATCTGGGCCCTTTGGCGCTCGTTCCAAGCGCTTCGCAAGGGTTAACCCGATGCGCCTCACCGCCTTCCTCCTGACCTGCGGCGCGGCGGCGTGCGGGGCTGAGCTTCCTACGGTCACCGTTGACTTCGACCACCCGGGCGTCCGCCTCCCTGCCGACTTCCTCGGAATCAGTTACGAGAAGAACGCCCTCGTGGAGCCGCACTTCAAGCCCACCAATACCTTCCTCGTCAACCTGCACCGCAACCTCGGTCCCGGCACGTTACGTCTCGGCGGCAACAAGGTCGAACTCACGCACTGGCAGGCGGACGCGACCGCCGCGCTCGATAAAACCACCGGCCTCGCCGTCATCGGGCGCGCCACCATCGACGACCTCTACGGTTTCCTTAAGGCGATTGATTGGAAATGCCTGCATGGGCTCAACCTCGCCGGCAACCAACCTGCCGCCTCGGCCGAGGAAGCCGCCTACGCGCTCAAGGTCGGCGCAGCATCCGTCCTGGCATTCGAAGTGGGCAACGAGCCCAACCTCTACCCCAACCACGACCTGCGAAAGAAAGGCTACGACTGCCCGACCTACCTGCCGGAAGCCGCCGCGGCCATCCAGGTTATCCGGACCCGCAACCCCGGCATCACCCTCGCCGGACCCGCGACTGCCCGCCGCACCGACCACTGGTTTGAAGACGCTGTCGCCGGCCTCAAAGGCCAACTCGCCATTGGCACCTCCCACCTGTATGCACTCTCCGGCGGCTCGACCAACCCCAAGTCGGCCAATTTCCCCTCCGTCGAGAACCTACTAGTAGCAGCGACGATGGCCAAAGACCTGGCCATGGTGGACGAGCACCTCACCGCCGCGAAGTCCGCGGGCATGCGCTATCGCCTCGCCGAATGCAACTCGGTCTCCAACGGTGGCCGCACGGGCGTGAGCGACACTTTTATCTCCGCGCTCTGGGCAACCGACTTCCTCTTCTCGGTCGCCGCGCACGGCGCCGATGGCATCAACTTCCACTGCAACCTCAAGCCCGGCAGCTATTCGCCGATTTCGCGCGCAACAACGCCCGGCACCTACTCGATCCACCCGCTCTATTACGCGATGCTCGTCTTCCGCGACGCCGGCCACGGACGTATCCTAACCACCCAGGTCAAGGCGGGGATGACCCTCGTCGCGCACGCGACCCTCGGCGATGATGGCAAGGCCCGGGTGATTCTCGTGAATAAATCACTGACGGAACCAATCAGCCTGACGCTGCAGACCGCCCAATACCGGACCGCCGGGGTCGCCCGATTGATGGCCCCCTCCCCTTCGGCGAAGGAGGGCATGACCTTTGCCGGTACCTCCGTGGCACCCGACGGTTCTTGGCCGGCCCAACCCGTTCCCCGCAGACCGCTGCCCGGCGGTCAGCTGACACTGGACCTCCCGGCGGCCTCGGCGGCCGTCGTGACCTTGGAATAACCCTTGGCGGCGGCGGAGTCCGATTGACGGGCCGAGGGGATTCCTCCGATGCTGGGCCACCCCCATGCGCCTCCTTCTGTCCTACCTAGCTCTCTTGCTGGTCCAGCTGCCGACCAGCCAAGCTGCCGACGCCCCCAAAGCCCCTGCCAAGGCCAAAGCGCCCGCGAAAAAATCCGGCGACCCGGACGCTGGCAAGTCCGTCGGGGAAAACAAAGCCACCCCGGTTGACCGCATCAAGGCCCCTGCCGGCTTCCAAGTGGAGCTGCTCTACTCCGTCCCCAATGCCGAACAAGGGTCCTGGGTCGCGCTCTGCGCTGACGACAAAGGACGTATCTATGCGAGCGATCAATACGGCGGTCTCTATCGCTTCAACGCGCCCGCCCCCGGCCGGACCTTGACGAGCACCGACATCGAGAAAGTGCCGGCGCCGATCCGGGCGGTCAACGGGATGGTCTGGGCCTTCGGCGCCCTTTACTGCGGCGTGAATGACTACGAGAAAAAGATCCCCAGCGGGCTCTACCGACTCAGCGACAGCGACGGCGACGACCGGCTCGATAAAGTCGACCTGATCCGACCCTTCGATTCGGGCGGCGACCACGGCGTGCACAAGATCCTGGTGACGCCGGACCAGCAGGGGTTCTACCTGATTTGCGGCAACAACGCCGTAAAGACCGAGACGGCCACCACCTCCCCCGTCGCCCCGCTCTGGGGGGATGACCACCTCCTCCCGCGCATGCCCGATGGCCGCGGTCACAACCGCCATGTACTCGCCCCCGGCGGCATCGTCTACCGCATCAGCAAGGACGGGAAGACCTTCGAGACCTTCGCCAGCGGCTTCCGCAACATTTACGGCGGAGCGGTCAACCGAGCGGGCGACCTCTTCACCTACGACGCCGATATGGAATACGACTTCAACACGTCGTGGTATCGGCCGACGCGCATCAACCACGTGGTGAGCGGGGGCGAATACGGCTGGCGCAACGGCGCGGGCAAGTATCCGGAATTCTACCCGGACAACCTGCCGGCTACCGTGAACATCGGCCCGGGTTCGCCGACGGGGATCGCGTTCGGCTACGGCGCGAAATTCCCGGCAAAGTATCAGGAGTCACTCTACACGCTCGATTGGAGCTGGGGCAAGATCTACGCCGTGCAGCTGCAGGCCAACGGTGCCACCTACACGGGCGCCAAGGAAGAGTTCCTCGGAGGCTCCCCGCTCCCGGTGACCGACCTCCTCATCCACCCGCAGGATGGGGCGATGTATTTCACCATCGGTGGCCGCCGGGTGCAATCGGGCGTCTATCGCGTCACCTACGTCGGCAAGGAGTCCACGGCACCGGTTATCGCCGTGGCCGCCCAGGACTCCCCGGAGGTCGCCGCGCGCCGCTCGCTCGAGAAATTCCACGGGCATCAGGATGCCGGTGCAGCCGAGACCGCTTGGCCCTTCCTCTCATCCCCTGACCGCTGGCTGCGTTTCTCCGCCCGCGTCGTCCTGGAGCACCAGCCCTATGCCGGCTGGGCCGACCGAGCCTTCGCCGAAAAGAACCCGACTGCGCGGCTTGAAGCGCTCCTGGCGCTCGCCCGCCAGGCTGCCCAGTGCCCTTACCACACCGCCCGCGCGGCCAAGCCTGACCCCCGCACCGGCATCACCCCGACCACCGCCGAACCCACGCCGCAGGAAGCCGCGCTGCGGGATCGCCTGCTCGCCGCCCTGCGAGCCACGGATTACCCCGCGCTGACCAAAGAGCAGAAGCTCCTGCACCTGCGCGTCGCCGAAATCACCCTCCACCGCTTCGGTGCGCCCGACGCCGCGGGCATCGCTGCGCTCACCGCCCAATACGACGCCGCCTACCCGGCCGCGGATTTTGAACTCAACTGGATGCTAACCGAGACCCTCTCGTTCCTGCAAGCCCCCACGCTCGCCGCCAAGGCGATGGACCTCGTCGCCAACGCCGGCAGCCAGGAACCGGAGATGGAGTTCATGCGCAGCCTTCGCGGCCTCAAGACGGGCTGGACCCCGCCCCTGCGCGAGGCGCAACTGAACTGGTTCGTCAAAGCCGCCAACTACCGGGGCGGCTCCAGCTTCGGCAAATTCGTCGAGTTTATCCGCAACGACTCCCTCGCGACTTTCACGCCGGCGGAACTCAGTCAAAACGAGAAACTCATCGCGCTCGCGAAGAACCCACCCGTCAAATCCGCCTACGAAAACGTCGGGGCAATGTTCGCCGGCCGCACCCCGCGCAACTGGACGCTGGCAGAACTCAGCGCCGCCGCCAATACCGGACTCACCCAGCGCGACTTCACCCAAGGACGCAAAGTCTTCACCGCCGCCGCCTGTTTCACCTGCCACCGCTTCGGCAACGCCGGCGGCATGACCGGCCCCGACCTCACCCTGGCCGGCGGTCGTTACAGCGCCCACGACTTCCTCGACCAGATCATCAACCCGAGTAAGGTGATCAACGAGCAGTTTGCGCCCATCATCGTGACCAAGAATAACGGCGAAGTCCTCACCGGCGTCGTGGTCAACCTCAATGGCGACCGCGTGAGCATCAACACCGACCTCTCCGACCCTTCCCAGCAGGTCTCCATCGACCGCAAGGAGGTCAAAAGTATCGAAGCCAGCAAGGTCTCCCCGATGCCGCCCATGCTGCTGAACATGCTCACCCAGGCCGAGATCCTCGACCTAGTGGCCTATGTCCTGAGCGGCGGCGACCCGGCCCACCCGATGTTCCGGAAGTAAGGCGCGGGCGACGACACGGGGACCAGCCTTGCCTACCGGCAGGCGCGGTCCCAGTATGCCCGCATGAGCGCCTACCCCACCCTCGCCTTACTGTCCTCCGTCGTATTCAGCGCGGTCGCCGCCTTGGGCGCGACGACGCCCCCCGACCTGTCCAAGCCCGTGCAGGTCTTCATCCTGCTCGGCCAGTCCAACATGGTCGGCCTCGGCAAGGTGACGGGCCCCACCGGCTCCTTGGAGTTCGCGGTGAAGACGAAGAAACTTTACCCCCACCTGGTCGACGCCAGCGGCAATTGGTCCGAGCGACCCGACGTGCGCTTCGTGCGCGTGATGACCGGGCGAGGCGATATGCAGCTTTTCAATAACGAGTTCCTCAAGGTGTCCGGCAAGACGATGGGACCGGAATACGGCATGGGCCACCCACTGGGCGACGCCGTGGAAGCCCCGGTGATGCTGCTCAAGAGCTGCATCGGCAACCGTAGCCTAGGCTGGGACCTGCTGCCGCCCGGCAGCGAACGCCACGTCTTCGAAGGCAAGGTCTACGCGGCCTACAAGGACCGCCCCGATAGCTGGCCGGTCGATGCCGCCAAAGGCACTGCGACGACGCCCCCGCCCTGGCTCGACAAGGCTGGCAAGCCGATCGAGTGGTACGCGGGCAAGCAGTACGACGACGATACCGCCAACGCCAAAAAGGTCCTGGCCGACCTCCCTAAATACTACCCAGGGGCCAAGGGTTACGAGGTGGCGGGCTTCTTTTTCTGGCAGGGCGAGAAGGACGGCGGTAACGCCGGCCACGCCGCCAAGTACGAGGAAAATCTCGTGCGCTTCATCAAACAGCTCCGCAAGGATTTCGCCGCCCCGGAGGCCAAGTTCGTTCTCGCGACGCTCGGTGAGGCCGAAAAAGGCTCGAGCGGTAATGGCGGTAAAATCCTCGAGGCCCAACTGGCCGTGGATGGCACCAGCGGCAAATACCCCGAATTCAAGGGCAACGTGGCCACGGTCTATGCCCACCCGCTCTCCAAGGGCGGCAGCGGTAACAGCCACTACAACGGCAATGCCGAGACCTACATGGAAGTGGGCACGGCCATGGGCCAAGCGATGGTGACCCTCCTTCGGAAATAGCTCCGTCGTGCGCTGTATCCTCCCGTGCCTCGTCTTCCTCGGCTGCCTCGCGGCGGAGGCAGCCGACCTCCCGGTGATCCACCTCGAAGCCAAGGACCCCATTAAGTCCGACGTCCGCACGGCGTGCTCCGCCCGCTTGACCTGGCCCTCCGGGCAAGGCGTCGACGACCCGGCCCCACGCAGCGCCCAGATTAAATTTCGCGGGGCCTCCTCCCAAGCCTACGACAAGAAATCGTTCGCCGTGAAGCTCGACCAAGCCACGGGCTGGCTAGGTCTGGCCGGGAACCGCGAATGGGTACTCAACGCGGCGTTCGTCGATTGCTCGCTGATGCGCCATAAGCTTTCCTACGACCTGTTTCGCTCCCTGGGTACCGCCGCCGCCCCGCGCTTCGCCGCGGCGAGCCGTTTCGTCGAGGTCGAGCTCAACGGCAAATACCACGGGGTCTACCTGCTCATGCAGCCGGTCGACGACCTGCTGGTCGGCTTCCCGCCCACGGCCAAGTCGGAGACCGTACCCGGCGTCATCTTCAAAGCGGTGGACCATGCGGCCAACTTCGGCCAGCCGGGCCATGAGGGCTTCGAGCAACGCGCCCCGGACCCGGCAACCAAGGAGGTCTGGGCGCCGCTCGATGAGCTGAACCGGTTCGTCAGCCAAGCCTCCGACCACGACTTCTTCGACCTGGATAACGGCATCGCTCGACGACTGGACATGGACAATGCGATCGATTTCCACCTGCTGGTACTCGTGACCAGCAACCTGGACGGCATCACCAAGAACTATAACTTGGTGCGCCCGCCGGCGACGCCCGCTCAGACCGAACCCAAGTTCAGCTTCGTCCCGTGGGACTACGACGCCACGTTCGGACGCAATTGGGATGGCACGCGCGTCGACGCCAAGTCCTGGCTGTCGAACAGGCTCTTTGACCGGCTGCTGGGCCATGCCGAGTACCAAGCACGATACGCGAAGCGCTGGCAGGAACTGCGCACCCGTCAGTTGACCGTCGCGAACGTGACTCGCCTGATCGATGAGAACATCGCGGCCTTGGGCGAGGCGACGCTGCGCAACGAGCGTCGCTGGAAACGGATCGACTACGCCCACCCGGGCGAACTGACCTTCACCCGCGACACGCTCGAGATGAAGCGCTGGGTGCCCGAACGCCTCACCTGGCTCGACGCCGAATTATCCCGCCGGACCAAACGTTAAAAGCTTCCCGACCTCTCCCCATGCGCACCGCCCTCCTCCTGGCCGCTTTCTGCGGCCTCTCCGCGTCGGCCCAACCCCAACCCAGCACAAAGAAGGCCAGCGGCTACCCGCCCGTCCTCTCCGGAGCGAAAGCGGAGACCTACCTCAAGGTCGGCGAGACCGAACTCAAAGTCTGGATCTTCGAACCGACCACCCCTCACCCGAAACCCTTGCCGGCCATCGTCCTCTTCTTCGGCGGCGGCTGGAGCTCCGGCTCCCCGACCCAATTCGAACCGCAGAGCCGATACCTCGCCGCCCGTGGGATGATCGCCATCGTCGCCGACTATCGCGTGAAGAGCCGCCAAGGGGCCAAACCCGCCGACTGCGTGGCCGACGCCAAGGCCTGCGTTCGCTGGGTCCGCGCCAACGCCGCTCACCTCGGCATCGACCCGGAGCGCCTCGCCGTCGGCGGTGGCTCGGCCGGGGGCCACCTCGCCGCGTCCGTGGCGACCCTCCCCGGCCTCGACGTCGCCAAGGACGACAAAACCATCTCCTGCCTTCCCAACGCCCTCGTGCTCTTCAACCCTGCCACCGTCCTCGCACCCTTTCCCGGGCTCGACCTCAAGGGCTTCGGCGCCGGTCTGGACAAGGATAAGTTCGGCTGCGAACCCACGGAGATCTCCCCGCTTCATCACGTCCGCCAAGGCCTGCCCCCGACAATCATCTTCCATGGCAAGGCCGACACGACCGTGCCCTACGCGACCGTCGAGAAGTTCGCCGCGGTGATGAAGGCCGCGGGCAATCGCTGCGAGTTGGTGGGCTACGAAGGCGAGAAGCACGGCTTTTTCAATCAATCGAAGTACGCCGAGACCCTCGCCGCCACCGACGACTTCCTGGTCTCCCTCGGCTACCTCCCGAAAAAATAAGATGCGCCCGCTCCTCGCTTGGCTCGCGGTCACCTGCGCGTGGGCCGCGGATCGCCCTAACGTCGTGATCTTGCTGGCGGACGACGCCGGCTGGGGCGATACCTCCTTCAACGGCAATCGCCAGCTTGCCACCCCGAACATCGACTCGCTGGCCCGGACCGGTGCGCACTTTGACCGTTTCTTCGTCCAGCCGGTCTGCTCCCCCACTCGCGCTGAATTCCTCACCGGCCGCTACCACCCACGCCTCGGGGTGCGCGGCGTCTCTACGGGACAGGAGCGAATGAACCTCGACGAGAAGACCTTCGCCGACTCCTTCAAGGCCGCGGGGTATGTGACCGGCATCTTCGGCAAATGGCACAACGGCAGCCAATGGCCCTACCACCCGCTCGCCCGGGGCTTCGACACCTTCTGGGGCTACACATCGGGCCACTGGGGGGAGTATTTCGACGCCCCACTGGAGCACAACGGGGTCATGCAGCCTTCCCGGGGCTACATTGTTGATGTCCTTACCGACAAGGCCCTGCAGTTCATCGAGCGCAACCAGCGTAAGCCGTTCCTCTGCTATGTCCCGTTCACGACGCCGCACTCCCCTTTCTCCGTGCCCCCGACGGACTGGGCGCGTTTCAAGGACCTACCCATCACGCAACCGGCCACCGTCGCCAAGGACGAGGAACCCGCCGCCACCCGCTGCGTGCTCGCGATGCTGGAGAACCAGGACCGCAACGTCGGGCGGATCCTTGCGAAACTCAAAGCCCTTAACCTGGAGAACGACACTCTGGTCATCTACTTCTCCGACAACGGGCCCAACACCTCCCGCTGGAACGGCGGGATGAAGGGCAAGAAAGGTATGACCGACGAAGGGGGCGTCCGCTCGCCGCTCTTCATCCGCTGGCCGGGCCGGATCGCTGCGGGTACGTTGGTCAAGCCCATCGCCGGGGCCATTGACCTCAGCCCGACGCTGCACGCCCTCGCCGGCGTGAAGCGGGTCGGCGAAAAGCCCCTCGACGGCCGTGACCTAGCGCCCCTCCTCCTTAAGGGCGTCGACGCCGATGGGGCACCGCGGCGGCTCTTCAACTCCTGGGCCAACAGCGTCAGCGTCCGCACGCAGACCCACCGACTCGACAACGTCGGCAATCTCTTCGACTTGGTCACCGACCCGGGCCAAACCACCCCCATCCAAGCCCAGCAGCCGGAACTCGCCCGGCAACTGAGCGAGGCGGTCGCAGCTTGGCGCCAAGAGATGGGCCTCGGCGGGCCGAACCAACGAAAGGGCGATGGCAGCCAGGTCGACCCGCGCCCCTTGGCGATTGGCTACCGCGAATTCCCATCGACGATGTTGCCCGCGCGCGATGGCACCCCCCTCGGCGAGATGCGCCGGAGCGCCAAGGCACCCAACTCCTCCTACTTCGTCCACTGGACCAAACCCACGGATGCCGCCGTTTGGAACATCGAAGTGATGACGGCAGGGACCTACACCGTGACCTTGGATTACACCTGCCCCGTCGCTGACGTGGGCTCGATCCTAGAACTCGGTATCGGCCAGACGAAGATCACGGGAAAGGTGACCGCCGGCTGGGACCCTCCCCTGCTCACCGAGCAAGATGTCGTCCCGCGGAGACTGCACGGCGAATCGCTCATGAAACCCTTCCACACGATGACGCTGGGCGAAATCAAACTCGAGCCGGGCCTCGCCGCGCTAAAACTACGCGCCCTCGAGATTCCTGGCCAAAGCGTGATGGACCTCCGCCGGGTGACAATCACCCTGAAATAGGCCGCGGCGCTACCTTCACCTTCCCTGCATGCGCCTACCCACCTACCTTCTTCTGTTCGGCGGCTTGCTCGCCGGCACCCACCCGCTCTTCGGCCAGGCCAAGCCGCAAAAAGTACTCTTCGTCGGGAACAGCCTCACGAGCCACGGCCCTAAGGCCGACATCGACTGGCAGGGCAACTGGGGCATGGCCGCGACGTCCTTGGACAAGGATTACGTCCACGTCGTGACGAAGGCCCTCGCCGCCAAGCAAGGCGTGACGCCGGTGATCATGGTCAAGAACGTCGCCGACTTCGAACGCCACCACGTCGGTTACGATATCGCCGGTAAGTTTGCCGACGCCGCCGCCTTCAAAGCCGACCTCGTCATCCTGTGCATCGGCGAGAATGTCGCCGCGCTGCCTACGCCGGAAGCACAAGCCAAGTACCAGCAACAGGTCGCCGCCTTGCTGAGGACCCTCCAGTCCAACCCGAAGGCCACCCTCATCGTCCGCAGCAGCTTCTGGCCGAGCCAGACGATCGACACCGCGATGCGCAAGGCCTGCGAAACCGTCGGCGGCACGTTTGTCGACATCAGCGCCCTTTCCCAAGACGAACGGAATTTCGCCCGCTCCGAACGGCTTTTCAAGCATGCCGGCGTGGCCAACCACCCCGGGGACCGCGGCATGGCCGCGATCGCCGAGGCCATCCTAAAAGCACTGAAGTAAGGACGGCCACCAAGCCCGTCCCGCCCGCCCGATGGGCGCAGGCACAAAAAAGCCCCCGGAGTCCGGGGGCTTTCGCAAGATCAACGGTGGCTTACTTGCCGCCGCAGCAACCACCGGTCGAGGCAGGCTGATTCGAGGAGCAGCAGCCCGAACCTTCCTTGCTGCAGCAACCGCAGGTACCGAGGCATTCGCCGGAACCGCAACAGGCCAGGCAGCAGAAGCCCTTACGACCGACCCATGCAAGGTAGAGCCCGGCGAGGACCATGACGATCACGACCGGATTCCAGAGATTCATGATCAGCACGTTCACGAAGAAGATATTGAACAAGATCGCGCCCGAGAGGACGACGCCCAAGCCGCGGGTGCACTTCACGATGAGCAGGACGCCGGCGAGGATCTCGAGCCCCTTGATGATGCTGAGGTAGCCGGAACCGGCCAGACCGGTGAAGAAAGCCCCGGTCAGCTTGGCGGCCTCCTCGCCATTGGGCGGGGGCGGCGAGGGTAGCACGGACTTCACAGCCGGCACGAAGTGCGAGACGCCGAAGAGGATGAAGGCCACGCCCAGAAGAAGGGCGACGATGCAGGGGAGTTTTTTCATAGCACCGGTAGGCTAGCCGAAATGACCTCCGTTGAAAGGGCTAATTTCAGAGGGCCTTGTGCGAGCCATCGCAAAGCGCACCCTGCTTGGCATGCTTGCAGCCACAGAAGTACACGATGCCACTGGCCTCGGCCTTGTATGGCACGGGCGTGAAGGCGCTTCCCTTGTGGGCGCCGTCGCAGAACGGCTGCGACCGACTGTGGCCGCAAGAGCACCAGTAGTAAGTTTTGCCGGCCTCGACGAGGATCGGGAGCGGGGATTTTTGCGGGATGTTCGGGGTGGGCATGAGGAATTGGGATTAGGGAGTAGGTCTTGGGGAGTGGGTGTTAGGGAGTGGGTAGATGGGAAAGGTTAGGCGAGGTCGAAGAGGAGGGCTTCGACGGGACCGGCGGCCTTGAACTCGAAGTCGCCGGCATCCTCCGAGCTGACGGCGTCGCCCGGGGCGAGCTTCACGCCGCCGACTTGAACTTCACCTTCGATCAACTGGAACCAGAGCCCGCGGCCCACCGCGAGGGTGTGGGCGACGGTGGTGGCGGCGGCCGACTTGATGCGGTAGACGGAGGCATCCTGGCTGATGTGCGCGGAGCCGGCGCGACCATCCTGGGAAATAATCAAGACTTTGGTCGCGGCCCGCTGTTCCTCCGTGGGAGTCCACTCGGCGTAGCGCGGCGGGAGGCCCCCGCGGTCCGGCAGAATCCAGACTTGCAGGAGGTGGAGTGGCTCGGTGGCGGAAGGGTTGAACTCGCTGTGCCGAACCCCAGTACCGGCGCTCATGACTTGGATCTGACCTGGCCGGACCTGCGCATGGGTACCTAGGCTGTCGCGGTGCTCGATCGCCCCCTTGAGCACGTAACTGAAGATTTCCATATCCCGGTGCGGGTGCATCGGGAAACCGACCTCGGGCGCGATGATGTCCTGATTGATGACCCGCAAGGAACGGAAGCCCAGGTGGGCCGGATCCTGGTAGTCAGCGAAACTGAAGGAATGCCAAGTGCGCAGCCAGCCGTGGTCGGCATGGCCGCGGTCTTGGGAACGACGAAGGGTCAGCGACACCCCCAGAGCGTGGTCAACTTTGCCGGAAAGTTCAATAAACCGATATGAAATCGATGCCCCTCCCTCTGGCGATTTTGGGTTGAACTCCGCCCCGGGATGGTTTCTGTTCCATCCTTCGTCGGGCTGTGGCTCAATCTGGTAGAGCGCTGCTTTCGGGTAGCAGAGGCTGAGAGTTCAAATCTCTCCAGCCCGACCATTTTAAAGACCTCGGGGGGAGATTTCCTCTCCCCGGGGTCCCTTGCTTAGGTAATTGGGCCCAGTCGACCTAAAATCGGTTTGTCTCCTTCGCCCGACAGTTCGCTAATGCCCTAACCCTATGCGACTGCTTCTCTGCCTCTGTACCCTGAGCTGCCTGCGGGCGGCCAACCCGGATATCGAGTTTGCGGGGCCACCGCCCGGACGGGCCCAAGCCGAGGGCAAGGCCGGGGTCTTTCGACTGGAGAACGCGGTGCTCTCGGCGACTTGGGAGGTCCGCAATGGCCACCTCCTCCCTCGGGACGTTACCGATCAATTAACCAAGCGTCGCATCGATCAGGGCGGGGCAGAACTTTTTCGCCTGACCACGACCCCGACGGCACCTAGCGATGGGACCTACCAAGTGGACATCCAACTGGGCACCGATCGGGTGATCGTCCGAGCCGGCCAAAGCGGCAAGGGCCTGCAGGAAATCGCCTCCTACCCCCGGACAGACTTCCCTGGCGAGCCTCGGCTGATCCGCGTCGGCAAGATGAACCTCAAGGCCCAAGCCAAAGATCACTCCGGTGAGGCCGGCCCCGTCGGCGAAGGGAGCATCTTGGAAATCAACCCCGCCCCGGCGGGCAAGACGAGTTACGGCTTCAAGAGCCCGGCGAATCGAACCGCCGTGAGCGAGTTCCCCTGGGCCCAAGGCTCTAGTTCTTTCTCGGCACGCATCGACCGCGGCACCGACGCCGCGCTCTCTTGGTCGCCGGCCGTGGCGTTGGTCTGGGAAGACGGTGAACGCTTCCTCCTGGTCGGGGTTCGCGACAAGCGCGGCACCTTCAACCTCACCACCGCCAAAGGCGAGAGCGTCATCAGCCCGAAACTGACGCCTTTCCCGGGCGGCGAACTCGCCGCCTCCAGCTTCGACCTGGTTGGCGACGTCCGCGTCTCGCGCCTCGCGGACGGCCAAGCCCTCGAAGCTGAACTGCGCTCCCGGCGTGGGGTCAAAGCCCGCTGGCGGGCCGAACTGCGCGATGACTCGCACTATTTCCGCCAAACCCTGGAACTGAGCGCCGACGGCAAGCCGTTCGAGCTCTACGGCGTGGAGTTCACCGACCTGCGACTCCCTTCCTTGCGCACGGTGGGTTCAAGTCCCGGCAGCCCGTTGGCCGGGGATGGCTTCTTCGCCGGGGTCGAGATGCCCGGATCCACCAACGTCGTGACCGCCCAGGGCGCCCGCACCGCCTTCGCGTGCACGCTGACGCTCTCCCCGGAGCAGTCCTACGCCTTCGGCGCCGTGACCGGTTTGGCGCCCGCGGGCCAGCTCCGCCGCTCCTTCCTCCGCTACATCGAGCGTGAACGGGCGCGCCCCAGCAGCCCGTTCCTCCACTACAACTGCTGGTACGACCTCGGGTTCGGGGTCGATGAACCGAAGATGCTCGAGGTGGTGAAAGCCTTCGACACGGAACTCGTGAAAAAGCGTGGTGTGCCGGTACTCTCGTACCTCGTCGACGATGGCTGGGATCAACCGTCCAAGGGCCTGTGGGTCGAACACGAACGCAAGTTCCCCGGGGGCTTCGCGGCGACCAAAGCGAAGATGGACGCGTTCGGTGCGCACCTCGGCATCTGGATCTCGCCGCTCGGCGGCTATGGCGGCGACAAGGAACGGACCGCCCAAGCCCAGAAGATGGGGATCATCCCGGCGGACGCGAAACTCGACCTCTCCTACCCGAAATACAAACAGTGGTTCGTCGAACGATGCCGCCAGCTGATGCGCGAGGGTGGCGTCAACGCCTTCAAGTGGGATCGCGCCGGCGACGGCGTGAGCCCGCACTTCATGGCCCTCCTTGACGTCGCCAAGCAGTTGCGCAAGGAAAACGCGGCGGTGTTCATCAACGTCACCGTCGGCACCTGGCCTTCGCCGTTCTGGCTTAACCACGTCGACTCCACCTGGCGGATGCACAGCAGCGACGTCGGCTGGACCGGCAAGGGCGACGACCGCGAGAAGTGGCTGACGTTCCGCGACGGCTACTGCCACAAGATGTTCGTGCAGGCCGCCCCGCTCTACCCCCTCAACTCGGCGATGCACCACGGCGTGGTGCACGGCCGCGCATTCCAAGGCGACAAGGTGGGCAAGGCCGGCAACGACCTGAAGAACGAGGTGCGCTCCTACTTCGCCAACGGCGCCTCTCTCCAAGAACTCTACCTCACCCCGGCGATGATGACGGCGACGGCCTGGGACCACGTGGCGGCCGCCGCGAAGTGGGCGCACGCCCACGCCGACGTGCTCCGCGACGCCCACTGGGTCGGCGGCGACCCGCTTAAGCTCGAGCCCTACGGCTACGCGGCCTGGAACCCCCGCCAGGCGACGCTGATGGTACGCAACCCGGACGACCAGCCACGGACGATCGAGCTCGACGCGGACGAAGTGTTTGACTTGCCACGGGCGACCCGCACCACGACGCCGGCGTTCGACCTCCGCTCCCCCTACGCTGACCAACGGGTGCGCACTCTCAAGCTCGCCGCGGGCACCAAGGTCACGGTGACGCTGGAACCGTTTGAAGTCCTCGTCTTCGACACGGATTCCGCGCGCTGAGCCATGCGCACCCTGCTGACGTTGCTGGTGTTGGCCAACCCGCTCTGGGCCGCCCCACCCCCAACCATCGAACCGGCCGAGGGACGTCGCATTGTCTTCAGTCCCGAGAAATGGGAGGCCGCCCAAGTTGAACCCCGCTTCGAAGCCTGGACCGGCCGGCATCTCTCGCTTCTGACCTTACCAGGCAAGGTCACACCGGCCATGGCCGAGCACTACCTACGTCAACTCGACCTCGGCTGGGAAACCTACGCCGACCTCACCGGGCGGAAACCCGCCACGTTCAAGCAGTACGCCGGCATGCCCACCGTGACCGCCGTCCCTTCGCCCAGTTTCACCTGCGGGGCAGGTTGCGGCTTCGTCGGCTCCTCGGGCGTCGAGCTGGCACTCTTCTATGACCGGGATACCCGGGACTGGGTGCGCAACCCCCAGGCCTTCCCGCACTACGGCTTCTACGAGCTCGGGCGAAACTTCTACACGTTCGGCCGACGCCATGACGCCTTCACCACCGGCTTCGCGGTATTCATGCGCTACGTCTGCATGGATCGGTCCGGAGCCGTCGACCTCGAGTTGGCGCAGCGCCACCATATCGAGCGGATGATCGACGTCTACGCGACTTCCCCTGAACCCTTCGTGCGTACCTTCACCGCCTACGATGGGCTGAGCGAGAAGCAACCGCGGCTCCGCGACGCACAAGGCAAGGCCTTGCCGACCTGCGACCAGCCAGTGATGTATGCGTCGGCGATGCTGCGCCTGCGCCGGGACCTCGGCGGCGATGACTGGGTTCGCCGGTTCTTCGCGGCGCTGGCTCAGTGCCCCGAAACGAAGGCGGTCGATCGGGGCACCGCCCGACGGCAATGCCTGGCTTGGTATGCCTGCGCGTCCGCCGCCGCGGGACGCGACCTCGCGGACCGCTTCATTACAGGCTGGCGACTGGACCTCACCCCCGAGGAACGGGCCCGCTTCGCGAGCGCCCCCTGGGGCCGCCCGGAACTCGACCTGACGGCATTGCTGAAATAAAACGATGGACTGGATCGCGGGCCACACGCTCCTGCCGGCCGATGGCTGGATTCTCCTGCTGGCGCTCTTCGGCGCCGTCTGCATCGGCCTGTCCAAGGCGGGCCTAGCCGGCACGGCCACCCTCAACGTCGTGCTGATGGCGAAAATCTTCGGGGCCAAGCCGTCGGTCGGGATCGTGCTGCCGATGCTGATCGTGGCCGATTTCCTCGGCTACCTGCTCAACCGCAAGGGCGGGAGCTGGCGGCAGATTCTCCCGATGATCCCTCCGGCCATCGCGGGGGTCGTGCTCGGCTGGTGGTTGCTGGATCGCATCGATAACAGCGTCGCGCGCGTGACCATTGGCTGGATCATCCTCGCCCTGCTCGGCTTCAACCTCGTCCTGCGGGCCAAGCGCGCCGAACTCCTGGAACTCACCCGGCATCGCACCTTCTCTTGGGGCATGGGCTTCCTCTCGGGGACGGTCACGATGCTGGCCAATGCCGCGGGCCCCGTGATGACCGTCTTCCTACTCTCGCAGCGACTCGAGAAAAGGGAGCACCTCGGGGTGTTCTGCCGCTTCTTCCTCTTCATCAACCTCTTCAAGCTCCCCTTCAGCAAGAGCGCCGGCATCATCACCGCGCCCTCGCTGTGGACCAACCTCGTGCTCTTGCCCGGCGTCCTACTCGGCATCGCGCTGGGCTGGCAAATCCTCAAGCGCATCCAGCAGGACGCCTTCGAGGGCGTTCTGGCCTGGCTCACAGGGTTCGCCGCGGTCTGGCTCATCATCAGTTAAGCCAAAATTGAGGGTGGAAGGCCCGGGCGGAGTCATTATCCCCCAAGCATGCCCCTGCCCCATGCTTGTCTCCTGTTGCTTACCGCCTGCACCCTGCTCGGAGCCGCTGAACCGACCCCGCCCAAGGCCAAGCCCGCTGCGCCCACCGCCTTCCTGACAGTCGAGGCCGCCGGCCCTGACTTCCTCCTCCAGGGCGAATTTGAGACCAAGGGCCTGGGGGCCGACATCATCGCGCTGGGAGGCGACCAGTACCGCCTTGTTCTTTTCAAAGGGGGCCTACCCGGTGCCGGCTGGGATGGCTCGGCCAAGACCGAGCTGGAGGGCAACCGCAAGGGTGCCCAAGTCACGTTCGCGACCAAGGCGGGCGATGGGCACGCCACGCTGACCGACGGCCAACTCCGCATCGAGCAAACGGGGAATCCGCCCGCCACCCTCCTTCGGGTGATCCGGCATAGCCCGACCGAAGGCGTGCCGCCGCCCGCTGGCGCGAAGGTGCTGTTTGACGGCAAAAACGCCGACGCTTGGAAGGACGGCAAGGTCGACGAACGTGGCTTCTTGCGCTGCGGCACGACCTCCAAGGAGCTCTTCAAGGACTACACCCTCCACCTCGAGTTCTTGCTCCCCTTCAAGCCCTTTGCCCGCGGCCAAGGCCGGGCCAACAGCGGCGTCTACCATCAAGACCGCTACGAGGTGCAGGTCCTCGACAGTTTCGGCCTCAAGGGCGAGAATAACGAATGCGGCGGCATCTACACGATCTCCGCCCCGAAGGTCAACCTGTGCTACCCGCCCTTGCAGTGGCAGACCTACGACGTCGAGTTCACCGCGGCCCGTTTCGACGCTCAGGGCCAACGGACCGCCCCGGCGCGCATCACCGTCCGACACAACGGCATCCTCATCCAGGATAACGTCGACCTTCCGCACACGACCACCAGCAGCGGGATCAAGACAATCACCGACACCCCGGGCCCCTTCCAACTGCAGGAACACGGCAACCCGGTCTACTACCGTAATATCTGGGTCGTCGTGAAGTGAGCCGCCGTCTGACCTTACTCGGGGGCCTGCTCGTTGCCGCACTGACGGCGGCCAGCGACCCGCGCCGACCTAATATCGTCGTCATCCTTGCCGATGACCTCGGGTACGGCGACGTGGGCTGCTACAATCCCGAGTCCAGAATCCCGACGCCGAACCTCGACCGCCTGGCGAAATCAGGGGTGCGCTTCACGGATGCTCACTCGCCGTCGACCGTTTGCACGCCGTCGCGTTACAGCCTGCTGACCGGCCGCATGGCGTTTCGGACGGGGTATCGCGGCGGCGTCTTCACTGGGGTCGGCGGGCCAAGCCTAATCGAGGCCGACCGGCTGACACTCCCCGCCATGCTGCGCCAACAAGGCTACGCGACCGCCGCCGTGGGCAAGTGGCATGTCGGCCTGACTTTTCAGACCGCCGACGGCACCCCGGTCCACCACGTCAAGATTCCGGGCGACGACACTGGACCGGCCAAAGAACTGGCCCGCATTCGACTCGTAGACTTCACCCGACCGATCACCGACGGCCCCGTCCACCGCGGGTTTGATTATTTCTTTGGTACGGCCTGCTGCCCGACCACCGACTGGCTCTACGCCTACATCGAGAACGACCGGGTGCCGACCCCGCCGACCACCCTGCTCGATGTCGCCAAGCTACCGAAGCACCCCTACGCGAACGACTGCCGCCGCGGCTTGGTCGCCCCGGGCTTTGAACACGATCAGGTCGACCTAGTCTTCCTCGAGAAAAGTAAGTCCTGGCTGACGGCGCAGGTGAAGCGCGCCCCCGACCAACCATTCTTCCTCTACCATGCGACACAGGCCGCGCACCTACCTTCCTTCGCGGCGCCACGCTTCCAAGGGGCATCCCCTGCCGGACCGCACGGCGACTTCATCGCGGAACTGGATTTTGTCGTCGGCGAGCTGCTCGCGACGCTCGAGCGACTCGGCGTCGCCGACAATACCTTGATCGTCTTCAGCAGCGACAACGGTCCCGAAACCACCGCCGTCGTCCACATGCGCGCCGATCAAGGCCACGACCCAGCACGTCCGTGGCGCGGGATGAAACGCGACGACTGGGAGGGCGGGCACCGGGTGCCGCTAATCGTCCGCTGGCCCGGCCGCGCGGCGCCAGGCGTCAACGATCAGACGGTCTGCCTCACCGACTTGCTGGCGACCTGTGCCGCCGTCACCGGAACCAGCTTGCCGCGTAACGCCGGCGAGGATAGTTTCAGTTTCCTTCCGGCCCTGACCGGGGTGGACGACGGTCGCCCTCGCCGGGCATTCACACTCCACCAGACGATCAAATCCGACCTAGCCCTCCGCCGCGGGGATTGGAAATACCTCGATCATCGCGGCTCCGGGGGCAACCGCTACGAAACCGGCGAGCTCGTCCCCTTCGCATTACCCGACACCGCGCCCGCCGCCCCGGGCCAACTCTACGACCTGAAGCGCGACCCCGGCGAACGGCATAACCTCTACTTCGAGCGGCCCGAAATCGTCAAGGAACTCAAAGCCCTGCTCGACCAAAGCAAGGCCAGCGGGCGGAGCGCACCGTAAACCCGTCGACAATCGGCTCGGAATGGGCCGCGGACCGCCTTTAATGGGCCACCCATGGCTCGCCCCGCCAGCATCACCTGTTGCCTTTGGCTTAGCGCCGCGGGTGCTTGGGCGGCCGTCGACTTCGAGACGGAGATTCGCCCACTGCTCCAAGAACGTTGCATCGAATGCCACGGGGCAAAGAAGGTGAAGGCTAACCTCCGCCTTGATGCCAAGCCCTATGCCTTGAAGGGCGGCGAATCCGGCCCGGCCTTCGTCGGCGGCGACCCCGCGAAATCCCCCCTCCTCGACCGGATCAGCAGTTCCGACGCGGACCAACGGATGCCGCCCAAGGGCGCGCCACTCTCGCCCAAGCAGGTCGCGAAGTTCCGTCAGTGGATCGCGGAGGGCGCGAGGTGGCCCGAGAACGCCACCGACCGCGCCGCGCAGCGCGACCCGCGCCTCGACCACTGGTCCTACCAACCCGTCCGGAGGCCGACAAGCGGTCGCACGATCGACGACTTCATCGAGGCGGGACTCCAGACGCAGGGCCTCAGGATGTCCGGCCCGGCCGACGCCCGCGCGCTGATCCGACGGACCTATTTCGACGTCATCGGGCTCCCGCCGACACCGGAGGAGGTGACCACCTTCGTCGCCGACCCTTCCGATCGCGCCTACGAGGCGATGGTTGACCGGCTGCTCGCCTCCCCGCGCTTTGGCGAGAAGTGGGCGCGACACTGGCTCGACGTGGCTCGCTTCGCGGAGTCCGACGGCTTTGAGACCAACCTCGCTCGCCCCAACGCTTGGCCCTACCGCGACTACGTGATCCAAGCGCTCAATGCGGACCTGCCCTACGACCGCTTCATCCGCGAACAACTGGCGGGCGAACAACTCGACGCCGATGCCGCCACCGGCTTCCTCGTGGCCGGACCGTGGGACCGCGTGAAGTCACCCGACCCCGTGCTGACCGCCAACCAGCGGGCCGATGAACTGCACGACATGATCGGCACGACCGCGTCGGCCTTCCTCGGCACGACCCTCGCCTGCGCCCGCTGCCACGACCATAAATTCGACCCCGTCCCGATGACGGACTACTACGCCTTCATGGCGATGTTGCAGGGTGTGCGGCACGGCGAACGGGAACTCCGCACCGCCGCCACCGCGGCGAGCGAACGGCCGCCGGCCGCCTTGCGGGCGGAACTCGCCCCGCTGGAAGCGCGCTTGGACGCCTTCCGGCCGAAGGCTTACCTCGGCCGCATCCTCCTGGCCGATGATGCCGACGCCCGCTACACGCAACAACTCGAGCAACCAGACAGCGGTAATCCCATCGAGTACGACCAAGGGACGGACCAGGGCCAGGCCCAAGACCCCGGCGATGCGCACCACCTCCCTAACCTCGGGGAAAGCTACCGCTGGTGGCAGGCCCGCCAACCGGGCCGGGATTTCTTCCTCTGGAAGCCCGCGCTGAGCGGTGAATTTCGGGTCTGGCTCTCGTGGGGCGTCTGGACGACCCATGCCCCCGACGCGCGCTACCTCCTCGACCTTGACGGGGACCTGAAGACGACGGCCGACCAGACGGAAATCGCAGTGGTGGATCAGCGCCGCTTCGCCGACGGCACCCCCGCCGTGAAAGACCAACGGCGCTGGAGCGGCCTCCAGTCGGCCGGTGTCCACCGTCTCGGGCCGCAGAGCGTCATCGTCCTCCGCGCCGGCCAGAAAGGCGGCCCGACGGTGGCCGACCTCCTGGTTTGCGAGGAAGCCCGGAATCAGGTCGCGCACGCGGTCCCGCGGCTCCGCGCACCCGTCTCGCCGTTGGCCAACGAGGATGCCTTCGAACCTCGCACCGTCCGTTCCGTACGCTTCACGATCACGGCCGCTAACCCCGAGGCCTGCCTCGACGAGTTGGAGGTCTTCGACCTTGGCGGACAAAATGTCGCCCGGCAGGCCACGGTGTCCGTCTCCGGCGTTTACGCCAACGGCACCAACCCCCTCCACCAGTCCCGCTTCCTAAACGATGGGAAGTACGGCAACAGCCGGAGCTGGATCAGTTACCAGAAAGGGGGCGGTTGGGCGCGCCTTGACTTCGCCCAACCGACCACCGTGAACCGCGTGGTCTGGAGTCGCGACCGGGACCCAGGTAACCAACGGTACAAGGACCGCCTGGCCACGGGCTACCAAATCGAGGTGTCCGCCGACGGGACATCGTGGGAAAAAGTCGCTTCCTCGGACGATCGCCTACCTCCCGCCTACAAGGACCGGATCAGCGTCTTACCCACCCTCGATGATGTGCCTGCCGCGCAAGCCGCCGAGGTCGCCCAGATCGCCGCCCGGCGAGCGAAACTTCTAGCGGAACTAAGCCGCCTGCGCACCAGCCCCAAGGGCTACGTCGGCCGCTTGGAACAACCCGGCCCTACCCTCCGCAAGCACCGCGGGGACCCCACTCAACCGCGCGAGCCCATCGCACCGGGGGCGCTCTCGCTGATCGGCGCGAAACTCGCCCTGCCCGCCGACGCCCCCGAGGCCGACCGCCGCCGCGCCCTCGCGGACTGGATAGCCTCCAAGGACAACCCACTGACCGCCCGCGTCATCGTCAACCGGCTATGGCATCACCACTTCGGCGTTGGTATCGTGGACACCCCGAGCGACCTCGGGCTCAACGGCTCACGCCCAACCCACCCGGCGCTGCTCGATTTCCTTGCCGCCGAGCTCACGGATCACGGGTGGTCACTCAAGCATGTCCACCGCCTCATCCTCACCTCGCGCGCCTTCCGCCAGGACTCGCGACCGGTCGCCCAGGCCCTCGCGGTCGACGCCTCCGCCCGCCTGCTGTGGCGTTACCCGCCCCGGCGCCTCGAGGCTGAGATGCTACGCGACACTTTGCTGGCGACCGCGGGCAAACTCGACCTGACCACGGGCGGGCCGGGCTTCGATCTTTTCAAACCGATGACCAACTACGTGAAGGTCTACGTCACGAAGGAGGATTTCGTCGCAGGGGATTTCCGGCGCATGGTCTACCAGTCCAAACCGCGGGCCATGCTGGATGATTTCTTCGGGGCCTTCGACTGCCCCGACGCTGGCCAGCCGCAACCGAAACGCACCGCCTCGATCACCCCCTTGCAGTCGCTCAACCTGCTCAACGGTCGCTTCGCCCTGCTTCAGGCTGAAGCGCTGGCTGACCGCCTGCGACGGGAAGCCGGCCCCGACCTGCCCGCGCAGGTCGCCCGGGCCTTCCTCCTCGCCTTCCAGCGCCCCGCCACGGCCACCGAGGTGGCCGACGCCACCGCCCTCGCGGCTCGGCATGGCCTGCCCGCGCTCTGCCGCGCGCTCTTCAACGCCAACGAATTCGTCCGACTCGATTGACATGAACCACCTGCTCAATCGCCGCGGCTTTCTGGGCCGCACCCTTTCCGGCCTCAGCAGCATCGCCCTGACGCAGCTCTTAGCCCAGGATAAACTGCTGGCCGGACCGATCGGACCGCGCATCGACCTAGGCAATCCCTACGCACCGCGCCCGCCGCACTTCGAACCCAAGGCGAAGCGTGTGCTCGTGATCTTTTGCTCGGGGGCCCTCAGCCATGTCGACACCTTCGACTACAAGCCTGAGCTCATCAAACGGCATGACACCCCGATGCCTGGCGGGGCTGGGCTGGTCACCTTCCAAGGCGCTAACGGCAACCTCATCAAGCCCATCGCGGACTTCAAACCGCGCGGTCAGTCGGGCAAGATGATCAGCGACCTCCTCCCCAACCTCGCGGAGTTGGCCGACGAGATGTGCTTCATCCACTCGATGACCGCGAAGTCGAACACCCATGGTCCGGCCGAGAGCCAACTGGGGACCGGCTTCACCCTCGACGGCTTCCCGAGCATGGGCTCCTGGGTGACGTACGCCCTCGGCAGCGAGAACCAGAATTTACCGGCCTTCGTCGCCATCCCCGACCCCCGAGGCGTGCCCCAGAACGGCCCGCGCCACTGGAATAGCGCTTTCCTGCCCGCGTCCTTCCAAGGCACCCCCTTCAGCGCCCAACGGCCGATCCCGAACCTGGCGCGACCTACCGAGATCAGCCCCGAGACGGACCAGGCCACCCGTGCCTACCTCCGCCAGCTCAACGACCAACACCTCGAACGCCACCCTGGCGACGCCGACCTTTCCGCCCGCATCTCCAGTTACGAGCTCGCGGCGCGGATGCAGCTCAACGCCGCCGCGCTGTCCGACCTCTTCGGGGAGTCGCCCGCAACCCGCGCGCTCTATGGCGCCGATGACACCAACGCCAACAAGGCAGGCTTCGCCCGGAACTGCATCCTCGCGCGCCGGTTACTCGAGAAAGGCGTCCGCTTCGTCCAGCTGTTCAACGGCTCCTACGCCATGGGCGAGGGGGTTGGCAATTGGGACGGCCACAAGCGCATCGTCGACCAGTACGCGGTCCATGCGCCCATCCTAGACCAACCGGCGGCCGCGCTACTCAAGGACCTCAAGTCGCGCGGCCTCCTCCAGGACACACTGGTGGCCTTCGTCACCGAGTTTGGTCGGATGCCGACCTTCCAAAAAGGCGCCAATGGCCGCGACCATAACCCGAAGGGCTTCACGGTCTGGCTTGCTGGCGCGGGCGTGAAGCGCGGGTATAGCCACGGTGCCACCGACGAGTTTGGCCACCTGGCCGTCCAGGACGTCACCACCATTTACGACCTGCATGCCACGCTGCTACACCTACTCGGCCTGGATCACGAACGGCTGACCTTCTACAATAACGGGGCCGAGCGCCGCCTGACGGATGTCCACGGCCACGTCATCCGCCCCATCCTCGCCTAAACCCATGCTCCGCACCGCCCTCCTACTCGCCGCCGCCCTCGCCCGCGGGGTCACCGAACCCGCCTATGACATCGTGGTCTACGGGGATTCCGCGGCCGCCGTCGCGGCCGCGATCCAAGCGAAACGCCAAGGCCTGGATGTCGTCCTAGTCAACTCCACCGATTTCCTCGGCGGCATGACTTGTAGCGGGTTGTCCGCGAGCGATATCTTCCACCGCGACGCGGTCGGAGGCGTGGCCCGGGAACTCTATGGCCGGATTGGCCAACACTACGGCAAACCCTACGTCGATTACTTCGAGCCACACGTGGCGCAGGCCGCGATGGATGGGATGGTCAAGGACGCGGGCGTAAAAGTCTTCCTTAACGAACAGCTCGACCGCAGCGCCGGTGGCGTGAGTAAAGCAGGCACCCAATTAAAATCCTTCCGAACACTCTCCGGGAAAGTCTTTGTCGCCAAGGTCTTCATCGATGCGAGCTACGTGGGCGACCTCATGGCCGCAGCCGGCGTCTCTTACGCAGTCGGTCGTGAGCCGAACACGCTTTTCGCCGAGACCCTGAATGGGGCGCAACGCGGCGATAATAAGCCCCGCAAACACTACACGCAAAAGGACAAGGACCACTTCATCAAAGACGTTGATCCCTACCTCAAAGCCGGCGACCCAGCGAGCGGTCTACTGCCTTTCGTCTTCGCGGAAGATCCGGTAACAGGCGAAGGTGACCGCCGTATCCAAGCCTACAACTACCGTCTCTGCGTCACGACCGACCCGGCCAACCGCTTGCCCTTCACCAAGCCCGAGGGCTATCGCGAACTCGACCACGAGATGCTGCTGCGTAACCTCGAAGCCGGCGACGTCCGCTTCCCTGCCCTCCTCCATAAGTTGCCCAACGGCAAAACCGACTGGAACTCCATGCACGCCGTGGGCACGGACTATGTGGGCGCCAACTGGGCCTACCCCGAAGCCGACTACGCGACGCGGCAGAAAATCGAGCAAGCCCACGAACTCTATATTCGTGGACACCTCTGGACGCTCGCGAACCATCCCCGCGTCCCGGCGGAGATCCGCACTCAGGCCGCCGCCTATGGACTCTGTAAAGACGAGTTCCCGACCCGCGGTGGCTTCTCCCCAATGATTTACATTCGCGAGGCTCGCCGACTGCAAGGTGCCTACGTGATGACCGAACTGGATTGCAAAGGTAAGCGCACCGTCGACGACCCCGTCGCTCTGGCGAGCTTTGGCTTGGACTCGCACGCCGTCCGCTACTTCGTCACGAAACGCGGCTTCTTGGAACGCGATGGGGTCATCTGGAACGTGCCGCCGCGTCCCTACGGCGTTTCCTACCGCAGCCTGACGCCTCAGGCCGAAGAGTGCACCAATCTGTTAGTGCCCGTCTGCCTCTCCGCCACCCACGCGGCCCATGGCTCTATTCGCATGGAACCAGTCTTCATGCAACTCGGACAGGCCGCCGCGATGGCCGCCGGGATCGCCATCAAACAAGGTATTAGCGTCCAGGCGGTGCCGTATGCGCCCGTTCGCGACTTCCTGACGGCAGCCAAACTTCCCGTGCAATGGACCGCCCCGCCCGCCGCCAAGGCCACGCCTGCTAAGAAATAAAGGGAAAGGAGTTTTTGACAAAGTCCAAATCTGGGTTTCGCTCCCTTCAGATGCGAGACCCTGAAGCCACCCTGCGCCAACATGACCTCCCGGTCACGGCCCAGCGCGTTTCCGTTCTCCGGGCCGTTTCCCGCCACCCTCACGCGACGGCCGACATACTCGCCGAGGAGGTTCGCGCTGAACTCGGCTCCATCTCTCGGCAGTCGGTGTACAACGTCCTGAATGTCCTGACCGACAAGGGCATCATCCGACGGATCCAACCGGCCGAGTCCGCCGCGCTCTACGAAGACCGTATCGGCGATAACCATCACCACCTCGTCTGTCGCACCTGCGGCCTGACCGAAGACGTCTGCTGCGCGGTCGGGGCGGCCCCCTGCCTCACGGCGCATACGCATCACGGTTTCAAAATCGATGAAGCCGAGGTGATCTACTGGGGCACCTGCCCCTCCTGCCAAAATAAGCCCCGCTGATTCCCACTGCCTACACCCTACTCCCTAACTCCTCCCCTCCTATGTCCGATATCTCCAAATGCCCCGTCATGGGCCACCTAGCCCCGCAGAACCGCCACACCGCCGCCGCCGCGATGAACAACGGCGACTGGTGGCCGAATCAGCTCAACCTGAACATCCTGCGCCAGAACTCGAGCAAGAGCGATCCGCTCGCCCCGGGCTTTAACTACGTCGAGGAGTTCAAGAAGCTCGACCTCGAAGCCCTGCGCAAGGACCTCGCCGTGCTGATGACCGACTCCCAGGAATGGTGGCCGGCCGACTACGGCCACTACGGCCCCTTCTTTATCCGCATGGCTTGGCATAGCGCCGGCACCTACCGCGTCACCGACGGTCGTGGCGGCGCCGGTTACGGCACGCTGCGTTTCGCCCCGCTCAACAGCTGGCCGGATAACGCCAACCTCGATAAGGCACGTCGCCTGCTCTGGCCGCTCAAGCAGAAGTATGGCCAGAAGATCTCTTGGGCCGACCTGATGGTCCTCACCGGCAACGTCGCCCTCGAAACCATGGGTTTCAAGACCTTCGGCTTCGCTGGCGGCCGTCCCGACGTTTGGGAACCGCAGGAAGACATTTACTGGGGTCCAGAAACGGAGTGGCTCGGCGACAAGCGCTACACCGGCGACCGCCAGCTCGCCGACCCGCTCGGCGCCGTCCAGATGGGCCTGATTTACGTCAATCCCCAAGGCCCCAACGGCAAGCCCGACCCGCTCGCTTCCGCTCGCGATATCCGCGAGACCTTCGCCCGCATGGCGATGAATGATGAAGAGACCGTCGCGCTCATCGCCGGCGGACACACCTTCGGCAAGGCCCACGGTGCCGCCACGCCCGAGGGTAACGTCGGTCCGGAACCCGAAGGCGCCGCCCTCGAAGAGATGGCCCTCGGCTGGAAGAACTCCTTCGGCAAGGGCAACGGCGTCGACACGATCACCAGCGGCCTCGAAGGCGCCTGGTCGAGTACGCCGACCCGCTGGTCGAACGAATACCTCAAGAACCTCTGGAACTACGAATGGGAACTCACCCAGTCCCCCGCCGGCGCCCATCAGTGGACGCCCAAGGGAGGCGCCGCCAAGGACACCGTGCCGGATGCGCACGATGCGTCGAAGCGCCACGCGCCGATGATGTTCACGTCCGACATCGCGCTGAAGGTCGATCCGGCTTACGCCAAGATCACCAAGCGCTGGCTCGATCATCCGGCCGAGTTTGCCGACGCCTTCGCCAAGGCCTGGTATAAGCTCACGCACCGCGACATGGGTCCTTACTCCCGCTGCCTCGGACCGCACGTAGCTCCGGCCCAGATCTGGCAGGACCCCGTCCCGTCCGTCGACCATATCCTGATCGACTCCGCTGACGTCGAAGCGCTCAAGAAGACACTCCTCGCTTCCGGCCTCACCACCGCACAGCTCGTCTCAACGGCTTGGGCTTCCGCCGCGAGCTACCGTGGCAGCGACAAGCGCGGCGGGGCCAACGGCGCCCGTATCCGCCTCGCCCCGCAGAAGGACTGGGAAGTGAACCAGCCCGCCGAACTCGCCAAGGCCCTCGCCGTCCTTGAGAAAGTGCAGGCGATCTTCAACGCCGCCCAGACCAGCGGTAAGAAGGTCTCCCTCGCCGACCTCATCGTCCTCGGCGGTTGCGCCGCCG
>Ga0209296_1000027_pt1 | contig 147575 bp, 192 predicted proteins | sample S_130206_EF_Meta_FD_187319 | JGI IMG/M metagenome (GOLD analysis project Ga0209296, IMG submission 187319) | Freshwater microbial communities from Lake Simoncouche, Canada to study carbon cycling - S_130206_EF_MetaG (SPAdes) (version 2) | ecosystem: Environmental > Aquatic > Freshwater > Lake ... | reverse complement strand
AGATGCACACTAATGGGGATAGAGAAGTATTCGTGCGCGTTTACAACGATGTCGTCAATGAATTACAAAAACAAAAGTACAAGATTTTGAAAAAAGACGGACAAGGACAAGCTTTCTAGCCTTTTTCCCTATCTATGTTCACAAACAGCAATATCTATGTCAGCAAACAGCAATCAACCCACATCAATCAACTAGTATAAGTAAACCAACACAAGGAGTAAATATGAAACGAAATCCAGGTCGCCCAGTAAGTCTTTCTGATAAGCCTTTCTCTACCCTCACCCTACGAGTATCTCGTGAGTTCAAGCAGAAGTTAATCACTCAGTCCGAGGCTGTAGATCTCACCCTCACCGACTACCTGATTGCTTTAGTTGAGCGGGATACTGTTGACTAATTAATGGTAAGAAAGTATGAGAAGTCAAGGTTCCCTAATAGGTATTCGGAAATACACTTGCGTCTTTTGGGTAGTCAAAAGAATGAGATAATTGATTATGCGAAAGCGCAAGGGTTATCCGTTAATCAGTTGGCGATATATGCGATCCTTGATTTCATCAGGAATCAGAAGGGCTTACCGTCTCCAGGGCCTTCTCAGTTCTCTCTCCCTACGATGGAAGAGACGATAGCCGCCTACATGAGAGGTGAGAAAATCCTTACTCCATGCGGTCAGATGTCATGCGATATGAATCTCGAGGACATCTCTGACATTAGTATCTGTAAGACCTGCAACCTTCGTGTTAACTAGCTTCCCCACATCTGAGCAAGTGTCGGTCTAATAGGCTTAACTCCCCGTTTTCTCTGCTCTGCTGCTAACTGCCTGCTTGTTAAACCAGCCCACACACCATGCATATCTGCAGGTGGAAACTCAAGGGCATACTCTAAACACTGTGCCTTAACAGGACAACGCGAACAGATCCTTCTGGCTTCTGCAATATAAGTAATATCCTTATGTTCTTTGGGGAACATTAGATGGGTAAGATTTTTACAGGAAGCATGTTCAAACCAGTCCTTTTTGCCAATATACAAATTATCTGGTAATTGGGGTATTTTATTTTGACTATTTTGTTTACCCATTATTGTGCCTGCTTCCTACTTTAAAACAATTTTTTGTAGGTGGTTTAATCTAAACACATCAGGTAGTCTCTCTAATGGATTACTCTTACTATTACCTCTAAGTACTCCTCTGTGATTACTATCTATTCGGAAGCGTGGTCGCAAATTAATGGGCGCTTTTCCATAACGCTTATTCCTTTATCCCTCTATTTAGGGTTATTAGCCTTACGCCACTTCTGCATATTGTAGAAATTGGTACACCACCACATAAGGGACATCGCTATGAATCCAGGCTTATTGTGGGTAATGCTGTAGACGAACCATGGAATGCTGTGAGCTAGGACTATTCCCCACCCCCACCACTTCATTCTCCCAATAAAGAACATCCCAGTAACACCGATGATCTCCATAAGGAATAGCAGCCATGTCCATGCTGAGTCACTCATTTAAGTCTTTCCATTTCGGATAAATCTATCTAAACAATAGAGACCAGGACTACTTCTTAGGTATAGGGGAAGTCTTCTCTGTCTCTTGAATGAATGTCTGGAATGGAGCTCCAGTGTAGGAGTCGTACTTAGATGCAATCCCCAACGCCTTGAGGCATGCTCTTTTGGCCTGTTGAGCCGTAAGTGTCTGCTTACCGCCCGTTATTGTTTGGAGGGCTCCCAAAGCATAAGCCGAACCAGTGCCCGTTGCATATAAGCCAGAAGCTTCCGACATCCACGCGTAGTCGTTCTCAATAATGTATATCGTCGCATTTATTACCGCCAGAATCGTTGAACCTTGTTCGGACTTGTGTTCGCTTGAGTCTTTTTCAGGAGGAGAATACCCCGTTGAATCAAAGCACTCGATGAGAGATGGTATGAACTTCTGGGTTATGAAGGCATCCAGCTTCCTTCCTCTTAGGGAAGGGGGTGGACTGGGGGGCTGAAATACGTGATGCAGGATATTTATCGCCCGCATATCTCCAGCAGCACCCAGTAGATACTTGCCGTTCTGGGATACTTTCGTACACCCAGGCCCAAGAGTGGATATCTGGTACGTGCTTCCACTGTCGTCTATAGAGGAGATTCTAGTGTCAACAGATATGACAGCAAAATCATCGCCCTGATAGCCAACAATGGTAGTCATTACTTAGCCTTGTACTCTTTTCCTCTGAACATTGACCAACCGTCATATATCGGAGCGACTTCATAGGAGAACTTGTGCTCGTTGTCATCCTCATACATAACCACACCGACGCCTTGCTGCCAGTTTTCGTGGCGAGTTAATGGGCGCCCGTCTAGGTCAACACCACCTCTCGTACTTGGAATGGCTCCATCAATGCGAGCAAGACAGCCCGGCGAAGCAGCCATAATGGTTCTTGGGCCATCAAAGTCTTCCCTAGTCTTGAATGCCGTCTCTATCCTGTGGATATGTCCGTATATCACTGACGTTTTTTCATTATTCAAATAAACGTGAGCAGTTGATCCACCGGATTTAACACGGTCACCGTGAATAATTCGCAATTTTTTATTAATCCAGAAGTCGGCGGCTGGATACCCCGGCTTGTATTCAATGCCGTATTCGTTCATTCGGCACAAATATGGGACAGAAAGAACTGGCCATGATTCTGGAGTGTTACCTTTCCTGAGTCCGTATGCCGCTCCAGCATTCTGAACTAGGTACTTAGGCATTCTTTCTTCGTGGTTTCCAGCAAGCCAGATGATCTTTGCATGAGGAGCAGCGGCTCTCAACTGAGCGCAGAACATGGTTGCCCTATCTATGGAAGCTTGAGTTGTTTGGGCATAAGCAGGATAGGTTACGTATTTACCCATCTCTGGGAGATCTAAGTTGTCACCAACCAGAACTACGATTTCTGGCTGTATATCTTTTATCATGGCAAGACAGATGTCTAAAGCTTTTTCATCGTGCGTAGCTTCTAGATTTCCTTCTCTATTTCTGAAATACCCAATTTGTATATCAGGGGGAATAACTGCGGTTTTGAAGGTAGTTGGCTTCTGTGGTTTTGTCGTTGTCTTTTGTAACTGTATTTGTGGACCTTGTTGTACTACTGGCCACTTTGGACCCTCGTCCCATGAAGGTGCAAATTGTATGGCTGCAAGGTCATGAACCTGTGCATCGCCGTTCTCGTCCTTGATTAAAGACTGGTAGATCGAGACTCTTTTGATATCGCCTATGTCGGCAACATCAATATTCTTTCTCTCAAGGAGGTCTGCTATCGCTCCAAGCATTTTTTGTTTTTGTTCAACATTTGCTTCGTTAGTGACAATCTTCTTTAAATTGTCCTTAAGATTGGGCTTTGTCATTTTACTTCCTCCTGGGTTGAAGATAGGCAGCACGTAGGGTCTGCGTTTTTAAAGCAAAGCCTTTTAGATCCGAGGAACTCTCTTCCAAGAGATATCCCTTCGCCCTTTAATGCTCTACATATATCCATTGTTGTTGCTTCACTCTTGAGAGCATCGCTTAAAGCTTCTTGTGTTTCCTCATCCATTGATTTATATATTTCTCCTAATTTGCACAATTTTGGAGAACGTCCAACTGAAATAGTTTTTAAAACATCTTTTAGCATTTAAGCCCCTTTAGAAGTCTGATGAAAACGCACAATTAACGACAAATATTGCCTCATGTATTACACAGAGATACTACACCAAAGGCGACACCAGATGTAGTATGTCTACATGAAAGAAAGCAAAACTGCGGAAATAAAGAAAGCACTGCAGCAGGCATTGCTATCGTCATCAAATTCTGAGGATTTGGTTGATGTGGTGATGTCAACGCTTGACAAACAGAAACTATTTAGGTATCACGCAGATGGCGAGATAAGCCTCATATCTACGGCTGGGAGAGTCCTAATAGCTTTAATCGAGGATCCGACAACAACTCAGAGAGCATTGTCTGTTTATCTCAATTTGTCGGAGACAATGATTGACAAGACAATTAAAAGCCTTATTTCTAGGGGCTTGATTACAAAGACAAAACTCAACAGACAAAATATTTACAAAGTAGATATTAATCAAGTAAAAAAACACCCTGATATACAGCACTTTGCAAGTTCAGTAATAAGCATTGTCAAGGAATCAAGCGCAAACAAAATCAAGAACGAGGTTGTTGAAGATGTGTTGTTTTAATACAATGCGCGACATATGGAATTTGACCGAAAGTATGAAGGCCCAAAAGTAAGTTTCAAAATAGGTGGGACAACATACAATTCTCTTCTTTATGTGAAAATGAAATCACTTCCTATTTCTGCATATCAGTTAAAAAGTTGTCTAACCGGAAAATTTGAAGAAGAAAGTCAAGCGAAGAGATCACTTATGACGCTTGAAAAGAATGGTTGCGTTAAGCAAGTAGTTCCTGGGAAGTGGATCATTACCCCAACTGGGAGAGAAGTTGTTTACCACGTAGGTAGATGCAGGAAGTCTCCGCTTTTTATCCGTGGTTTTGGGTCGTAAGCCAAGCCAAAAAGATGTCGTCTTTTACTGGCATAAACCAGACTTGACTAGAGTCAATGTTTCTTTTGTCGCCAACAAGGGTCCAGCAGATTTCTATAACCTCATCTGGAGCACATGAGCCAGCATTGCACTCCATGCCAAACCTTTCAATGAACCAGCGAACAACGCAGCCGTATTCTTCGGACATGCACTCAGCGTCGCCTCCGGGGCATTCTGTGTGCAAAACGTCCAGTTCTGACCTATTTATCTGTAGGGTTATTTTGTGACCATCATTGTGCCAGAATTGTTCAGACATTTAGTAAGACCTTTGGATAAATTAGAAAAACAATCCCCGTCATCAAGCATGAGTTATTAATAAAATATCACTAACTAATGGAGAGTCAGTGCATGAATCATAATATAGGATATAAATATGTCTGAAGCTTACTTGAATAACTGTAAAAAATGGTTTGATTCAAATAATATGGATTTCAGTATTGAGTGCATGGACGGCAAGTGGTACTGCAGCGCTTGGTTTAGACATAAATGGGGAGGAGCGAGCGGGAGCATGACCGAGAATCTACTCAACGCTGTAAATTCATGCATGGAAGATGCAAAAAAACAGATAGAAAATACAACCCCTAGGAAGAGGGACTGGTCACCTTCTTAGTTATTTTTGAATCTTCAACATCTCCTGTTTTATCAAATTTATTAAATACGTTATTAATCTCAGATATTGAAAGTTTTCCATCATCAAGGAAAGCTCTGGACAATCCTTCAATCACCGTAGCAACGCCAGCTATTCCCGCCATGAACATTGCTTTCCACAATGAAACTCCAGCTATCGCACCAGCGCCAATCACTCCTAAGCCAGAAGCGGCGAAAGTAGCGAGTATCCGCATGAGTATATTTGTGACTAGTTCTTTTTTCATGGCCATATCAGGCTCCTTTTTTTCTTCCCTTAGAATCTAAAAATATTCCACGGATTGACATGATTATCCAGCCAAGCAAAATGATAAAAAGAGCAAGTTTGATTCCGTTCGAGGAGTTGCTACCGGTTTCTGGAAGAATCCCATGCGAGTGTGTTGAGTGGTCGTGGACGGTAGTCTTCGGGGATGAAGATATTCCGAGGTCTGGCACTGGAGATAATTCTGTGGTGGTTGTCACTTCTTGTGGCAATGGCAAAATTGAATATGCCGTTGTCGTTGTTTGAACAACTTCTGGCAGTGTTGTTGTTTGTTGCAGCACGGAGGTTGTTGTACTACTGGTTGATGTTGTAGTTACTAGGGGCAAAACAGTGGTTACTGGAGGTGGTACAGTAGTTACTGGGGGATTCCAGCTCACGGTTGCCGAAACGGTCTTTGCCACACCATTGACTGTTGCCGTAGCCGTATAGACAGCAGTTCCTTGTGAGTTTGTTCTTACAGTTATTGTTGCTACTCCAAAAGAGTTTGTTGTAGCAGTCAGAGTGCTTCCAGCGTCAGCGCCACTACTTACGGTTATGGTTACCGTTACTCCAGCCTGGGGTATTCCAGATATCGTCTGAGCCGTAGCGGTTATTGTTAAGTCTTCACCCGCATTTGGACTTGTGGGACTAATGGCTAGAGTAAATGAACTTGGAAGTGAAACAGAACCACCACCTATTGACACTGCTTTTCTTGTTGATGAAGCAGATGGGTATGGATAGTCAACAAGCGTCTTGAGTGTTCCAACGTTTCCTGTAAAGTAACCATGCCAACATGCGGCTACTTTTGCATTCGTGAGTCCGAAGTCAGTAATACCATCAGCTGTGGCGTCTGGACCACCGTTGCATCCACCATTGTTGTAAGCAGCACTTGGCAGTAGTGCTGTTAACCAACCATACGTTCCCATGTTCGCAAATAGTCCACCACCAGAGTTGACGAAGTCGGCAATGACCTCAGCATTTGATGTGAATACCGACTCAACTGTGGCAGATCTACCCCAGTTATCTGGAATCCATATGACAGCAGGCTTCAATGTATTTATAGTAGAGAAGAACGTAGTTACTTCCGATGCGGAGTTATAAAAGTTTACAGTTGGAGCAGTGGTGAACTGACCTAAATACTTTGTAGCAAGAAGAGTATTCCAGTTACCGCCACACGAGTTGCTTGTTCCGTTTGCACCAAGAACAGCAATTGCACCACTGTTCTGGTTTGTTGCGCCTTCGTGTGTTTTCTTTAGAACTTGTGCAATGTATCCCCAAGTTCCTTCTCCGCCAGAGTGACAGACTGGATCCATTCCGTCAAGAACTATTGGGCCACCAGTTCCGGAAGCATTAGCAACACTAGTTATAGAGAGGTTTTTTGGTATAGAAGATTTTGAAACTAAAAATAATCCTAATAATATTAATGATATTGAAAAATATTTAAATATATTGTTTTTTGTTTTTTTAGTCATTTCCTTCATCTTTTTCAATAACCGAAACAGCGCATCTCTTTGAGCAGTAAAGTTCGTTTTTATACTGCCTAAGAATGCCCTTGCTCGTTTTCCCACCGCAGACTGGACAATTATTCATTATTCCTTTTGTCATACCTATATACATGACGATGTCGCCTTCGTTCTTTTTCTTAACTGAGGCGCTGGAATTGGTTATATTTTTCTTTGCTGGTTTATTTGCCATTAGACATCACCTTTTGCGTGGTCTCGAATATGTTCATCAACTTTTGCTTCCGTACGTTCAACGCCTTTTTCCACTCTGTCAATAGATATCCCGAGTGTTTTACCTAGGTTCTCAATCTTGTCAACAACAAAGTTGTGGTCAGCTTTATTCTCTTCCCACCTACCCTTGCTGGAGCGTCTATCTCTCTCAATTAAGGCGATAGAAACACCACCAAATATGCCAATCAAAGCAACAATTATTGCCTCCATTGGATTATTTTCCTTTTGCGGCTTTTTTGGCTTCGTTAGCCTCGAAGCGAGTTTCTACTGCTTCTGGAGTTGCATCGCCACAAACATACTGCCAGTGCCATGCTTCAAATTCGGGAGATGCTGGGTTGTCGCTCTGTAGGTAGTATCCGTACTTTGGGGCGTTATCACAAAGCCAGTCAAGTATTTTAGGATTTGTGACATTTAGGTCAATAGCCAGACCAAGACCGTGGTTTGATTTACCGGGAGACGAGCTTGGACTCATCTTTGGCTTAAGGTACCAAGTCTTTCCATCCCAAGTTCTCGTTACTTGTGGCTTCCTGCCGCCGTCAGTGGTTGAGTAGCGCTCTTTAAACATGGCGAGTTGTTGTTCGTACGAACGGTAGTCGCCAATATTCTGCAATTTAAAGCCAGCTTTTTCAGCATCATTAAACATTTGGTTGAATGCGATTCCAGCCCAACGCCAAAACTTTGCCCCATTTACGGAGGTTGTTAGCATTTCCGGCGTTAATTTGCCAGTTTCTTCCTTCATCCCAGCAAGTTCTTTTGGAAGAACCATTTTTTTGTAAGGGTACTTGGGGGCCATTTTAGCTCTTTTCTGCAATTTGTTGCACAACTTTAAATATTGTACAACAAAAATAAGACACTAAAATTTAGAAATTATAATTAGTCTTCACTACCATCAAGAATTTTGTAAATATAGTGAATTACGCCACCAGCAATCGTCAAGTAGAGAGCAATTTTTTGCGTATCACCGGAAAGCGTTATTATTACAATTACGCTTCCGACTATCGTCCATATCAAGTCACCGGTTATGGTCCATATTTTCTTCAAAAATTTCATTTTCTTCTTCTCCCACGAGATTTATTTTTACTTTTACCTTCTTTTGGTTCGGACCCTTCACTTGGGTCACTTCCACCAGAACCGCCACCTGAAGGCCCTGAGCTACCGCCAGAGGGTCCGCTTGGGGCTGATGGGGTGGAAGCTGCAGAGATTGCTATTACAGATGATACAACAGTTACAGCAACTATCGTTCTACGTTCGCCAACACTTATGTTTGAGCCTGTTGGGACATAGGTATCAAAGGCACCATCAAAGACATTTATCTCCTCTTCAAATGCTTCTTTGATTTCAGTTGGGGCATTTTGCACTGCGTCAACAATTTGTTGTCCCTGTTCGTCAGATAGTTCATCTACTGGTATTTCGTTGAATATCTCGGCAGCTACATCTGCGGAGATACTTTCAAGTACTTTCTCGATAGTTGCAAGTTCGGTTGCTTGGTCTTCAGTAATACCGTTTTCAACCATGTCATCAACAGCGGAAGAAACCTGCTCTTCAGTTACGGAGTCTCCTTCAAGGATTCCAATAACTTCTGTGAATTGCTCAGCCGATAGATCCGAGTCAATAATTGAGCTAATAGCTGCGTCAAATTGCTCATCGCTCAATTGTTTATCAAATATTGTTTCAAGAACAGCAGCAAACTGTTCGTCAGTAAGTGGTTTGTCTAGTATTTCTGATATTGCGAAACCAAGTTCTTCTGGTGAAGATGCGTCTTGAAGGACTAAATCAACAGCATCCGCAAGCTCTTCATTGCTTAGTGAAGATGTGTTTATTTGATCAATCTCTTCGCTTATATCTAGCGGAAGTTCTGGCGTAGTTTCTTGTGTCGGCGTTTCATCTTGGGTGACTGCTTCTGGTTCAGGTATCGAGTCTTGAACTGTAGGTTCTGTGAAGTCTCCTTGTCCGACATTTTCCTCCTCAATTATGGGGACGGTCTCTGGAACTATCTCCATCGTTATATTTGTTTCTTCTACTGTACTGCTTGTAGTTCCAGTGTCTGGTAAAGGAATTGTTGTAGTTATTTCCGGCTCCTGGATTACTTCAGTAGTAGTGGTTGTATTTTCACTGCTTGCGGTTTCAGGCTCTGTTGTTGTGGTTTCAGGTTCTGTTGTTGTAGTTGTTGGTGGAGTTGGGTTAATAACGACTGTATCAACATTTGTTTCAGGCCCATAGATACATGGACCAACGCCGTCGCTGGAGAAGCAACTTTCATTTCCTGCTTTGATACCGAAGCGAACAGGCCCAAATCCAGTAGTCCCAGAGAACATATATTCAGCAAGCGAGTAGGTAGTTCCTTGGTTAGTCCAAACTCCCCAACCGCCTGACGTAGTTCCGTCAATTTCATCAAGTCCATAGAACATGACTCCATAAGCGTAGATGTCAACATTGCTTGATGCTGGCGCATCCCAGTTAAGGTCAACGCTTCCGTCTATTTTTGCTGTTGCTACAAGGTTTGTAACAGAATTTAAATATGGAGCAGCAGTTGTTGTGGTTGTGTATTGAGACTCATTGTTCTGAGTGAATGCTTCTGCAGGAACAGTTGAATATACTCCACCTTGATTCCATGCAAGTTCAACCCAGTTTCCTCCACCATTTTCATAAAACCATAGAGTTATTGGTTTTGGGACTCCAGCAATAAACTCAACTGGCGTACTGGGATTTCCTCCGCCACCCTTGTCTCTCCAGTTATTATCAATCAGAACATCGTCAATGTAAAGTTTTGTTCCATCATCTGCGGTGGGATAAAAAGTAATTGTTCCCGTTGTTGGTGAAGTTATATACCCTTCGTACTTAACTATAAAATCATCGTAGAGTCCACAAATATTATTGCCGAAGTTCTGGTCAATAATTAAGTACGTTGTAGTGCACTGAACTGGCCTGCCAGATACGGATGGAAGTGGCGGAGACCCGTTGTAGCTGTAGTTATTGTAGACAGTTACTGCGAGTCCAGACTGGGCATCCGCCCTAACGTTATGTGGGTTAATCCACGCAAAGATAAGTGCAGGCAGAAGTATCCATGCGCCAGGGCGCAATTTTATTTCTTTCCCACCAATTTTCAATCTCTGTCCTCCGACAGAAACAATTTTACACCAATATTATTTATTATTTTTAAATAATATGCCAAATTGCCAATTGACTTTTGCTACAACCGGCCAAAATATATAGTTGTCAAAGTCGTACCACCCATCAACATGTGGATATTTAAGCATTTCCTGTGTTGCGGGTTTGTATTCTTTTATGCCAATGTCTTCCAAAAGCATACAAATTCTTTCTCCAGAACAATTCCAAAAATGAGATGCTCCATCCCAGTGCTGGTTTTGTCTTCCATCTTGAAAGTTGAAATGTTGATGCTCAATGATTGACTCAAGTATTTCCCATGTCATACCCCCATCAGCGTAGAGGTCAATTGCGCTCTTCGTGTCTGGTCCTACTATCAATATTGGCGCTCCTGGGGCAGCTATGCGCATCATATCTTTGATGAATTTATCAACATCATTCCACGGCATGTGCTCAAGAATGTGACCCATATATATAGCGTCAAAATAATTATCACTGAATGGGTATGGGTTATCTGGAGAAACAACAATATCAGGCTTTGTTATCTCGTCTTGAAATAGGTCAGTATTTACCCATTGCTCTGCATAATGGGGACCGCATCCAACATTTAAAAATTGCAACTCAGCCTCTTGTTCTGCACTAGTTTTTAGGAAACATAAAATTCTTTACATACTTAAAAATCATGTTTAAATTTATGTTTTATCGCCATCTCAATTCCATCTTCAAATGAAACTTTTGGCTGGTAAAAGGATAGAAATTTCTCTGGGTCACAAACCCTGTACGCAACTCCTTCTGGGGCTGATGAATCAGTTTGGATGTCTGGCTCGTATCCAGTAATAGATGAAGCAATTTTTGCAAACTCTATGAATGATATCGGTCTGCCTATACCAAGATTGACTGGACCTTGTATATCGTTTTTAACAGCCTCTAACGTTCCAGACACGACATCGCTTATGTGTATAAAATCTCTTACTTGATTCCCTGTTCCCCATATTTGAAATGGATTGTACTTATTTACAGCCCTATGAATAAATGACGGGAAAGGATATGTCATATCTTGTGTTTCTCCATATCCGGAGAACGGTCTGAAGACATGAACTCTTAAGCCAGCTTCTTGAGCATATTTAGCAAGGATTTCGCCAGTTAACTTTGCCCAACCATACGTGTAATCAGGGAGACGGACGTCGTCTAGATTAATATCTGATTCTTTTAATTTATGAGTGCTTCCATATTCTTGTAGGTGTATTGGGTAAGCCGCTGACGATGAATAGTAAACAACATTCTTTGGCTTTGTCCTAAGTGCCCACTGAAACATATCGGAATCTATTGCTAAGTCTGTTGCCACCTTGAGTGGCTGACCTTCAATTGTTGCTCTCCCGCCCACTATTGCTGCTAGGTGAACTACTAGGTCAAACTTGGTATCGTCCTTTGCAAAAAAGTCTCTTGCGTCAATACCATTAACGATATCAACGCCAGTAATATCGTGGCCTTCTAGTTGACGGTGAAATTCGCGTCCAACAAAACCAGCATCTCCTGTAATTAGAATTTTCATGCGTTTAAAGATTCACATAGCGCTACTTGGAACATGCCAGTCGTTTCGTGGCTAATAACTTTCCATCCATTCAATTCGAGCATTCGAGCGTATCCCTCGACGTCCCATGCCCAAGTGTGATATCCGTAGTGGCCATCAATAGTTTCTGTCCACGGAGAACTAGCAATCAAATACTTGCTTTTTTGACTAACCATGTTAACAAAATGGTGTGGTCCTACTAAATGCTCAATCATTTCTGTAGCAATGGCAATATCCGCCCAGTCAATTGAGTCAAATACGTTTCCGTAACGAACGTCTTGATTTCTATTTACTGCTCCGGCAACGTTTGATGGTTGCAAATCGTAACCCCATTTTTGGTCTTTGGGTATTTCTGTTAGTAGCGACAAAAGGCCACCGTCACCAGCACCCAAGTCAACAACTGTTAACTCTGGCGACCAGACAGACATAGCAAATCTTGCTGCGGTGTCTAAGCGAGGACGGTGCATTTCTTCATCAACATGAGGTGCAATATCGCGGTCTAGATACCATTCGGCAGTGCAATACTCTGGAATAGTGTCTATTGGGAAAAGTCTATCTTCTCTCATTTTAGGGTTCTCAGTTTCTGTAGGTCATCTTGTAATTGAGTAGCGACATAATTATTGAATGTTATTTCATCGGCACCCCATACCTCTGGGCTGTTTGCTTCGGTATAAGTGTTGTCTGAAAGTGCTTTTTGAAAATGAGGATGCACGTGTTCAATAATCACATCATTAAAATATGTGATGTTTGTTCCACGCCCAAGTTCCATCCAAAAGTTGTCCAAGAATAGGTGAATGCTTCCTGGGACACATATGTACCCCAGGGTGTTGACAATATTGGATGTCATTGCAACCGATGTGGCTAATCCAACGCCATGAGCAAGGTCGTTTCCGTAAACCACCCCTACTTCAAGTTTGTCTAGTTCGTTAATAAACGCCTCATCCCACCCTTTGGTGCGAGGCAAGTGGTCGTCCCCCATAAACCCAATGTTTCGTGAGATTTTTGCTATTTCTGGAGCAACAACATTAAGGGTTCCGCCAATCCGTAGGCGTGGCCCAACCTGTATGTCAATATTGGGAATAGCAAGGTAGTCGTCAAGTTTTGAGTCGTCATCGTCAACGAGCACGAGCAGACGTGTGTCGCGCACAGTTGTCGCACCCCATGCGTCCATTAGGCGAATTATATTTTCGGGTCGTCCACGAGATGGAACGAGTATGGTCATTTCCGACATTTTTTTCCTTACTCTAAACTCTAATTAATTTGCTGACAGACTACCAACGATTTGGCAATCCAGAAGTGTTTGCGCCGTGGTGATGCCAATTCCATGTGATATCTGGAATTCCAAAGAACTTTCCCCCTGCATCATAAATGCTTTTCCAAAATGGAAAATCTTGAATTCCCCACGCACCTATATTGCTTTTTTCTGGCATAAACACAGCCTTTGAATCTAAAATTAATGAACGGCGAACAATACAAGTAATGGGAAAGATGTGGGGGTCGTTTATGTCCCATTGACGACCCCTATTCATAGGGAATGGGTCAGAACCTCCGATGACATCAAACCAGCCCCAAGTAATATCCGATTGATTTTCACGTGCCGCAGCAAGCAAGGTTTCAACATGATGAGGTTGAAACTCGTCATCATCGTCCAAAAAAGCAATCCACTCACTATTTGCCATCTTTATAGCATTATTACGATTTTCCCATGCACCCTCTTTTTTAAAGTCGAGTGAAATGCAAATTTCAGATACGGGGTATGTTTGCGAAAAAACACTTGGTAGCACACGAGATGTAAGTAAATTAGAGCGTTTTGGGATAGAGGGTATACAAACGGAAACAGTGTCTGAAATCATATTTTTTCTTTCATAAAATAAGTGGTTATATCCTTATCCACAGACTCTGCTACATGCTTTGCTCAAGTATAAAACGCATTGTTGCATCCCAGTCGTCACCGCGTTTTTGAATTGAAAAATCTTCTAGTTTCTCAATATTTATTTGTGCTTCATCTTTGCGAATCGCCAAATCCCTAAGTTCGTTAAAATGGTAAATCCACTCTTCTTGGGTTGATGCAATTCTTCCCACCCCTGCGTCATACAGAAACTTGTATTCTGCAGACGGAGAAGAAATGAAAGGTATCCCGGACGCAGCATATTCAAGTCCTTTTATGAACGACTTAGCATCATTGAATGGTATGTCGGTCAATGGAACTATTCCTATGTCAATACCATTAAATAAATTAGGGTACTCGCCAATGGGAACAAGGTAACTTGTCGTTACAAATTTTTGATCTATTCCCAGTTGATCAGCAGCGGAAGGTGAATTAGGCAAGTGTCCAGAATGGTGAAATCTAACATTTTTATTATTAGCCAATATATAGTTACCCATGAATCCAGAAAGTAACTCAAGGTCTCCAGACCTCCATGGAGTTGCCCCAACCCATCCTATGGTTGCTCTATTCGGCCTTGCCGTCTGCCTTTTCTTATTCAGGTAATGGAGAGACTTATATCTGTGTAAATCTATTCCGTTTCTTACTAGGAACACATTTTTATGTATCTTTGAGTAGTAATCAAAAAGGAATTGAGTTGAACATATTACAGCAAATGATCTTCTTATTATTTCTGCGTATATTTCTCTATTGTTTTCTAAATTTTTTTCAGGGTCAGTAGCTTCGTATGCCCTGTTTGATGGTGATAAACCATCAAAGAAGTCGTCAACATCCACAACTATCTTTTGCCCTAGATCCTGCGCCCTCGTCAGTCCGTTAAGTGCGTCTTTTTGCATTATCAATTTAAAAACAATTATGTCCCAGCCATGTATTGCCTTGCCCGCTTCGGCAACCATCCCGAATCCATCTTTTTCACTAAAACCAGGAACGCCGACACCAGCTCTCCATCCCCTTTTTTCTAGTTCCATCCCCGGAAGTACGCATCTATACCAAGCACATCCATTTGGCTGCAGCGGGTCGGTTCCCCACGCCCAGTCTGTAGTTAGATACCCAATAGTGGGAAGGTCTGATTTTTTTGGGGTGTAACCATTTTTTATGGTTTCAATTTTATGCATAAATTTTTATACTCGTAGTTTAAAGAAACGTAGTGGCACTGTGTTATTCTACATAAACAAAGCATTCTATGCTGACACTTTTTGAATACTTGGATTTTAATGTTGGCAATTTTTAAAACTGTCAATTTATTTGTCTTGTATCATCTAAAATCGGTTAATATGCGTTGGGAGATTACCTAAATGATTGCTGGAGTTTACAACTTTACACTAGAACAGGGTGCAACTTTCAGTAGGCTAATTGAGATTGAGTATCCCGACCCAGATGATTTGACGGTTTTCCTGCCTTTTGACTTAACTGGGTACAGTGCGAGTATGCAGATAAGAAGGACAATTGACTCCGCAACCCCCCAGATTACGCTTACTACATCAAATGGCAGGATAGAAATTCAATCAGCATCAGTATCAAATGCGATTAGGCTTAATCTTCTGCCAGCAGATACTGCCACCGTCGAGACAGATGGCGTCTACGACATTGAAATAGAAGATAATTCTGGGGTAATTTCTAGGATACTCAAGGGCACCGTGACACTTTCGCGTCAGGTGACAAGATGAGCAATGTCCCTAACAACGTAGTAGTAAACGAAGATACCCCAAACACGATAATAATTAACCAAGATGCAGCAAATCAGGTTGTAGTAAGGCTTGGGGGGTCAGCTGGAAATACCAGAAGGCACGTTCATTCGCAGGGGGCCGCCTCGGCGACTTGGACAATAACCCACTCGTTGGGGGGGAAACCATCCATAGTTGTTGTGGATAGTGCAGATACGGTCGTAATCGGTGAGGTAAAATATGATAGCAACACGCAGATAAGAGTTTTTTTTACTTCGGCGTTTTCAGGGTACGCATATCTCACGTAAGGACGAGGGCCAATGGCGCAAAAATTTCTAACAAACATTGATTTAAACCAAAATCAGTTAATTAAATCTACTTTTGAGAAGTTGTCAGCAGACCCTTCTACTGGTTTATTTGAGGGTTGGGTATACTACAATACAACAACCCATACATTGCGGGTATACAATGGTGGAGCCTGGAAAACATTCTTAAATGGCGTCGCAACTGGTGGTTCTTCATCCGTAGCACTCTCAATAAGTGAGTCTGACGGACAGGTAACAGTAACGCCAAACCGCGCCACTACGAGCGCAGACGGTGTTATGTCCTCTACGGACAAGACGAAACTTGATGATGCCACTTCAGAGGCTACAGCTAGTAAGCTCGTAATTAGAGACGGCGCAGGCAATATCAAGGTAGCCACTCCGACCGAAAATGCTCATGCCGCAACTAAATCCTATGTTGACGGCGCAGTCAGCGCAGTATCGGGTTCAATAACTGTTGCTGGAGATAGTGGGTCAAGCCAGACAGTTAGCTTAAACGATACGCTTACGATTTCTGGTGGAACAGGTCTCTCGTCTGTTGCTAGTGCAACAGATACTCTCACAATCAACCTTGACAATACCGCAGTTACAGCGGGTTCGTATGGCTCTGCTTCAGTAGCTGGAACATTTACGGTTGATGCTCAAGGTCGTTTAACCGCAGCGAGTAATGCAACAATTGCTATCACAGCGAGTGCGGTCACAGACTTTAATGAAGCAGCGCAGGATGCTGTTGGAAATGCAGTTGGAACAGGTCTTACATATAACGACGGAACTGGCGCAATCTCAGTAACGGCAAACACTTTTGATGCCTACGGTTCAGCATCTGTTGTTGCAGGAAACCTTACAACTCACACGGGTGCAACGGAAGCTCACGGTGCAACGGGCGCGGTAGTTGGAACTACAAACACTCAGACTCTCATAAACAAGACGCTTACTTCTCCCATAGTTGATGGTTCTGGAGTAATTTTTGAAGGCGCAACCGCTGACTCTTTTGAGACAACCCTTGCAGTCACCGACCCAACTGCTGACCGTACAGTCACTCTTCCGGACGCAACTGGTACTGTAGCGCTTACCAATAATAAGCTTTCAGCTTTTGCAGCAACCTCTTCATCGGAACTTGCTGGAGTAATTTCAGACGAAACCGGTACTGGTGCACTCGTATTTGCCAATACCCCAACACTCGTAACGCCAAACATTGGTGCTGCTACGGGTACATCCCTTGTGCTCTCGGGCGACCTGACGGTTAATGGTACAACAACCACAATTAACTCAACAGAAATAACGATTGACGACAAAAACCTTGTTCTTGGTGCAGTTACAAGTCCAACAGATGCAGGTGCAGATGGCGGCGGTATTACGCTTAAGGGCGCTACGGACAAAACGCTCAACTGGGTTGATGCAACAGACTCTTGGACTGCATCAGAAAATTTTGATATTGCCAATGGCAAGACTTTCAAGATTGGTGGAACTGATGTTCTCAGCGCCTCTGTTCTTGGCTCAGGAGTAACCACCTCAAGCCTTACATCGGTTGGAACGCTTACCAGTGGTACTTGGAACGCTACAAGCATTGCCGTCGCAAATGGTGGTACTGGTGCTACAACTGCAGCAAGTGCTCGCACGAACCTTGGTATCAAAACCTCAGTTGGAACGGCAACTACAACTGCCTCAACCCTTGCTCGTATTGCAAAACAGACTTGTGCTGCAAGCATTGGTAGCACTTCCACAACTACGGTCACTCACTTATTCAACTCGTCTGACGTCATTGTTCAGATTTATGAGGTATCAAGTGGAGCTACAGTAGTTGGTGATGTTGTTCGTACGAACGCCGACACCGTAACGGTTACACTTCTTGGTACAATTACCGCAGGTGAATACGCAATCGTAGTAACCGGCTAACAATTAGCCCTGAGGGGCGCCAACAAGAGAAGCGACTGAGGTCATGGCTCAAAAATTTGTAACCCCAATCACAATTAAGCAGCTATCCTCTGCTGGCTCTGATGGGTTAACAATTTTTGTTGACGGTGACACTTACGCAAGACTACAAGTCCAAGGTGGCGGTCGTCTCGTTTGGGGAGACGGCACGGCTGCTGGTGATGTAAACCTTTACCGCGATGAAGCAAACGTCCTCAGAACAGACGACACCCTAAAAGTACCTACTCTTTTTATTGACGGTATTGAGGTAGACACTACTGGTGCTACCAGCAATCAAGTACTTAAATTTGACGGAGCCAAGTTTGTTCCGGGAACCCCTGCCTCAAGTGGAGCAACAATCTCTGACACCGCTCCCAGCACCCCTGTTGCTGGTCAGATTTGGTTTGAATCCGACACTGGCAAAACTTTCATCTACTACGATTCCCAGTGGGTTGAAATTGGTCCACAACCACTTGGACCAAGCGGTCCAAGTGGTCCTGCTGGCGCAACTGGTCCGACAGGAATTACTGGCCCAACCGGTGTTGGTGCAACTGGCCCAACGGGGTTAACGGGCGCAACAGGTCTCACTGGCGCAACAGGTCCGACAGGTCTTACGGGCGCTACGGGTCCGACAGGTTTGACGGGTCCAACGGGGTTAACGGGTGCTACTGGTTCAACGGGCGCAACAGGTCCGACAGGTATTACGGGCGCTACTGGTGTTACGGGCGCTACTGGTTCAACGGGCTTAACAGGTCCAACGGGAGCCACTGGTCTTACTGGTGCGACAGGCGCGACAGGACCGACTGGTCCTACTGGAATCAAGGGTGATACGGGTTCGTTTGGTGGAGCGACTTTTGTTTACAACTACCTAACGAATACTGCCGATACAGACCCAGGTGCAACAAATCTAAAATTTGACTCCGCACTAGCGACCGCAACTTTTTTGTACATTGACCCAGTTGACTTCACGTCCAATGATGTGTCCGCTTATTTAAACACGATTGACGATTCAACATCGGCAATAAAAGGACACTTCAAGGTAGAAGCAGTTGGAGATTCATCGCAATTTGTGTATTACGCGATATCTGGGGCACTAACTCTTGTTTCTACATACTACAAAGTCCCTGTTTCATATTTAACTGGCTCGTCTCCTTCGTGGGCAACTGGGCAAGATGTAATCATCACTTTTGTAAGAACTGGCGACAAGGGGGACACTGGCTTAACTGGCGCAACAGGTCCTACAGGAGTTACTGGTGCAACAGGAGACACCGGACCTACTGGAACTGGAGCAACTGGCCCGACAGGAATTACGGGTCCAACAGGAATTACTGGTGCCACTGGCCCAACTGGAATAACGGGCGCTACTGGTGCTGGAGTAACTGGAGCAACTGGTTTAACAGGTGCAACTGGACCAACAGGTATTACAGGTGCAACTGGCCCAACTGGAATAACGGGCGCTACTGGTGCTGGAGTAACTGGAGCAACTGGTTTAACAGGTGCAACTGGACCAACAGGTATTACAGGTGCAACTGGCCCAACTGGAATAACGGGCGCTACTGGTGCTGGAGTAACTGGTGCAACTGGCGCAACGGGTCCTACAGGAGTAACTGGAGCAACTGGCGCAACGGGCGCAACTGGAAATACTGGTCCAACTGGAGTTACGGGTGCCACTGGTGCCACGGGTCCAACAGGCGCTACGGGACCAACTGGAATAACGGGAGCAACGGGTGCGGGTGCACCACTCACAAGTTCTGCGACCGCTCCAGTGTCTCCATCTGCTGGCAACCTTTGGTTTGACACAACTACTGGTGCTTCTTACATCTACTACAACTCAGCATGGGTTGAACTAGGTGGCGGCACAATGTCGCCATATCAAGCAACATCTTCTACCCGTCCATCTGCGCCGTGGACTGGTCAGACAACTTACGAGACTGATACGAACCGTTTGCTTGTGTGGAACGGCTCAGCATGGGTTGTTCCTAATAGCCCTGCGCAGAACCCAACAGGTTTAGAACTGATTACACCTACTTCTGTTGCGGGCACAAACGTAACCCTAACCTCCAGTACGGTAACTTTTTCAGCAGCGTCAGCAGCGAGTATCAACGGGTGCTTCTCTGCGCTGTATCAAAACTATAAAATTGAGATATCAATAACAAGTTCCAGTCAAGTTGCATTGCAATACCGTTTGAGAACATCAGGCACAGATAATCAAACTTTAAACTACGGAAATCAAGCACTTGTGGCAGATTCAACTACGGTTAGCGCAGTAAGGTCAACTAGCCAAAACATAGGTGACCTTGGACAAATGTGTTTAACAGACTTATCATTTTTTGACATTACTATATATAGTCCATTTGAGACTGCAAAAACAGGGATGCTTGTACAAAATGGTTCAATGGTCGGGGAGGCTTATATTCGTAACCAATCCAATGTTATGAAAGCATCTACAAGTTTTGACGGCATTAGTTTGATTCCTGTTTCGGGGACGATCACGGGAACAGTCCGTGTGTATGGCTATAGGAATAACTAGTCATGCCAGCAATTACTTTTCCTGCTTCTCCTTATCAATATCAGGTTTATACTGTTGGCTCTAAAAGTTGGCAATGGGACGGCTCATACTGGGTTTCCTACTACAACGAAAGCCCAGACATTGTTTACGGAAACGGTTACGACGGTGATAAGACATTAGATGGAACCACCACTCTTACATTGGGTGACTCCACAACTATTGTTCCCTCATCAAGCGTTTACTCCCTAACACAAGATGTTTACTTTAATGATCTAACCATTAACGCAGGCGTGCGCTTAGAACCTAATGGTTACCGTGTTTTTGTAAAAGGTATTTTAAAGTTAAACAACAACTCAGTTATTGGGTACACTGCTGGATTTTCTACTGCTGGGTCTATTGCCCAAGGCGGTTCTACTACGGGAAGCGTAGGAACATCTGTTACATGCAGTCTTGGTGGAAACGCAGCAGCCACATACACGGCAACAGCCCCAACCGCCGCTCAGGGCGGAACCAAGTACTTTAGAGTTGCACAGCAAGCAGTTACTGGTTACTCAGTTACTGCTTCTGGTGGTCCCACATTCCTGCGTGGAGGCGCTGGAGGAACTACTCAGGCTGGTGGAGGAGTAGTAATCCTTGCTGCTCGTTACATTTCTGGACCATCTTCTGGAACTGGTTATATCAAAGCCCCTGCAACATCCCCCGGTGGAGGCGGTGTCATTATCGTTGTATCGTCTGCTTCTGCACTTCCTGCATCCATCTCTACTGATGTAACAGGCGCAAACGCAGGAACCTCAATTTATATTCAACAGGTGTAAAAATGGCTATATCTAGATACGAACAAAGTGTCTCAAGTCTTGGTAATGACGCAGTCTATGGATCAGGACTAGACGGCAACATCATCATATCTGTGAACACATCTTTGTCAGAAGATATGTACTACAACAACTTAACCATTGACTCGGGAATAACCTTGAATCCTAATGGGTTTAGAGTTTTTGTAAAAGGCACATTGACCGTTAATGGAACACTAGGTATTGGTTCCGGTGTAACAGTGTCTCCAGGAACGGTACCCGGTACTTCTGGCGTAGGAGTAGTTCCAACTTTCTCAATAGGCGGAAATGCTCAAAACTCATCAAGCCTTACTCTTGCAAACAGCTATATCTTAAATAGCATAGAAAGCGTAATCAGGGCTGCAGATGTTTCTAATGCTGGAGCGGTGCGACCACTTACTGGTGGAGCAGGAGGTGTTTCTGGCGCTGCGGGAACAGTCACTCCCGCAACATCTGGCGGAGCAGGCGGAGCAGCAACTCCTAGAACCCTTGGAGGTGCTGGAGGTGCTGGTCACTTGGTTAAAACACCAGGAACTAGTGGAGCACCAGGAACCGCTGGAACCGATGGATCTTCTGGAACAAGCGGAACTCCTGGAACCCCTGGAACAACTCCCCCCGCTGCTGCTGCAGGTGTTGGTGGTAGGGGAGGCGGAGTTGTTGTTGTTGTGGCCAGAGCGATAACAGGAACAGGAAGCATTGTTGCAAATGGAGAAACAGGCACAGCGGGTGGTGCGTCAGCAACTGGATCCGCTGGTTCTGCTGGTTCTGCTGGAACCCCTGGAGCAAACGGATCTGCTGGAACTTCTGGCGGAACAGCATCGCTTGCTCATTACGCCGATGGCGCCGCTCATTACGACGGCACAGGGCATCATAGATCAGTAGCATCACCGAACTTACCGCATGGTAGTCATACTCCATACGCGTATCATCCCCTGCACGGCCATACGTACAGGCACGTGCATAATAGTGCTACCGCCACTCACGGGAATACTGCCCACCCGTCTCACGCTGCTGGCCACTATCCCCACCACTATGGCGACCATCATAATGCTGAACCTACTGCTAGTTATAGTCTCCAAAACTCAATACCTCACACATCGCCAAATCATCGCAATCATAGTGGCACTGCTCAAGCACATACAGGAAGTCACCACGGAGGAAATTACAATACCGTGCTACATTACCCCCACTATTCCCACTACTCAAAAGGTACAGTTCACGACTATTATACAAGAACTCACCACGACAACGACCATCAGCAATACTGGGTTAGACCTGCTGGAACGGTAAGTCACGTTGGTCATGCTTCGTACCCTGGGGGTGCTGGAGGAACTGCGGGCGCTGGAGGTATTGGAGGTGCTGCAGGAACTGCAGGTGCTGCGGGATCAACAACTGCTGGAACTGCTGGGAAGTCAGGCGGCGGAGGCGGTATAGTAATCGTAACGGAAACAAGCACTGGTTTGCCAACAACAAGCGTAACAGGCGGAACGAGTGCCTCATCTGGGTTGTTGGCTTTAGTCTTAAATCAATAGGAGAATTATGGAATTTCAAATAACCAATGAAAGAAAAAAAGAGATTTGTAATCAAACACTGACTGGATTCTTGTCGGAGCTGTACGCCATGTTGTCTTACCTGGGTATTGACCCCGAAACTTTTTCTCTTGACACATATGAGGAGCCAGAAGACGCTTCTCTTCAGGCTAACTACAGAAGTGTAACCAATCTCGTTAATAAAATTAACTTCATAAATACAAAAATAGAGAGCCTTGGCTAGTTTGGATAGAATTATCTATTGCCCAAATGATTCAATGATTCAAGAAGCTAAAGAATTGTCTGTTAAATATAAGAGAAATATTCTTATAGGTGACAATTCTAATACAGAAAAATTAGAATTCAATAGGAGTAAGGTTCAGCTACTGAACATTCCAAGAGTTATTCATTTTTCCATATTGCATGAGAGGATTGTTTTTGGAGCTCATCAGGGAATGGTCTACGAAAATGAATTTTTTATCCTAAAAAACAATACAAAACTTTTCGTAAATGGCATTCTAATAAAAAGCATTTACGAAGAAAACCATAAAATTAGATTTTCATTCAATGAGTATAAAATTGGGAAAAATATTTTTGAAATTCGTGTTAATGAGTGCGTAGAGCAGATTGGAGATTTTTATGCTTATTGAAAAAAATGAAAAAGTTCCATGCCTTTGGATATACAAAGACGCAATTGATGTAGGCGACGTTATTGGTCTGATTGAGGATGAAACAAAAAAAGAATGGCCTTACGTAGAGTGGCAGCCATCAACAACCGAGGGAAGTGAGTACGGAAACGAGTACAGAAGTTCTTTGGGGCTAGACGTGAACATTTTTCTGGCAGAAACAGAAAACGTAGACATAAAAAACCTGCATGAGAAACTCGTGAATGACATTATAAAGCCAATTGATGAATGCATTTGGGACTATCGTAATTCATGGAGTCTTGTTCTCAATTCTGACTCTGGCTACTCTTTGTTGAAATATGAAGACGGTGCGGAGTATCACATGCACCACGACCACGCTCCAGAGAATCAAAGAGTCCTAAGTATGGTTGCCAGCCTGTCTGACGGGTTTTCAGGTGGAGAACTTGAGTTCCCTTATTTCAATACAACCATTAAACTAGAAAAAAACTCTGTTGTCTTATTTCCATCAAATTTCCCTTACTCGCATATCGCTCACCCAGTAGTGAATGGGACTAAATACAGTTTAGTTACGTGGTACTCATGATAGATATCAATAACATAGATCCGTCTAACTATAAATCTTTTTATTTGACAACATTTGTTGAAGATTTCAAACTCTACCAGTACACAAGTGGTGGCCTAATTGAGTATCTTGATTACGATAAATACACTACAGATTCTGGCATCCTTGTTGCGTTCAAAAGCATGAATGAAGTAGGGACAGATTTTAACTACATTGCAAAGAATGAAACAAAAGAAGAATTGATTGACTACCAATGCTATGAGAACATCTACGAGTATATAGAGGCGACTGACTACGTCCACAACGGAACTATCGCTTTCTTCAACTCAGTCCACTTCCCTAGCCTAGAGGTGTCAGATAAAAATAAAATAGGAATGGACATGAAAAGGCGCTGCGACAAAGATGCCACCGGTCCAAGAGGTTTTGTAAACTCAGCAGATGGCGTTCATTCTTATGCTTTTGATAAAGAGAAAGTCAATGACAGAAATGTTACAAGTTTTACCACAATCCTTTCTGTGCTTGGTGATTGCCATTTAGTCGTGGTCACGAGCAAGAATGGTTTAGGTTTTGGTGACTACCCAGTGGTTACTTCATGGTCAAGTTCTTTATTCGGATGCCTCAAGATGATCGAGGAGTGGAGCGGTGTTTCAAAGGAACCATTCTTGAACACAGAACCGCAGGCAGTTAAGGCAAATATCTTCATTGAAAAGACAGGTATGACAGAGGATGTTCTTGATGAAATCAGGAACAATCAGATCAACATGTCGGTGTACAGCTATCTCACCAACCCAGAAGATTGCAGAATTTACAATAGAGAAAATGTTGTTCTTCCAGAAAAGGTAAAAAAGTGGATCAAAAGCAGGCTTAGGTACAGAACTCTTAATTCACTATTGCTGCATAGCCCTACTAAATTCACAATAAACAGTTCCATCCTAGAAGAAGAGCTGAAAACTATTGATGAAGAAATGTACCAAGCATCTTTGGTTTTAGGAACAGAAGCTTTTGAAGAAGCTATCTCAGGAAAAAATGTTGGAATGGACTCACCCGCGATGGTGAACTTTGGTAACGTGAGCATCGTAAACACCATAAGAAAGAAATTCTGCACAGAATGAAGAAAATAACAATTGTTGGCAGCGGAACCGCTGGACTCATTGCTTCTTTAATCTTGAAAAAAGCCTTTCCCTTGATTGAGATAAATATCATCTACTCTTCCAAAATTGGGATTATTGGCGTTGGAGAGGGCTCAACTGAGCATTGGCGAACTTTTATGGAGATGTGTGAACTTCCTGTTGTTGAGGTTCTAAACGAAACGGCTGGTACTCACAAAAACGGAATCAGGTTTGAAAACTGGACAAACCACACCCCCGACTACTTCCACAGCGTAAGTTCTGCTGAAAGATTAACTTATTTTGAAACGTATTCTCTTTACAACGGTCTTGTTGCCCAAGGGAAAACTCTTACAGAAAATATTGGCCCAAGGTCAATGATTGAAAACAAAGTGAGTTCAGCGAATCCTCATGGATTGGTGAATCAATTTCATTTTGATACGTTTAAGTTGAACAATTACCTTACTCGTATTGCAGCCGAAAGAGGCGTTGTTTTTATTGATAAAGACGTAATAGACGTGTCTTGCAACAACGCAACTGGTGACATTGAGTCGGTACTCCTAGATGACAAAACAAAGATTGCTTCAGATTTTTGGATAGATGCTTCGGGAATGAAGAGAGTGCTGATATCTAGAATGAAGCATCAGGAATGGAATAGTTTTTCTGAGTACCTACAGATGGATTCAGCAATAGCTTTCCCTACAGAATCGGATCCATCAGGGGAAATAAGACCGTACACTCGAGCAAGAGCCATGTCTAGTGGTTGGGTCTGGGAAATACCCACCCAAGAGCGACGTGGAAACGGTTACGTGTACTCTTCTCGCCACTGCACTGAGACGCAAGCAATTGACGAGGTTTCAAAGCTTCTTGGCTTTCAAGTAGAGCCTGCTAAGTCAATTAAATTTGATCCAGGTCACTTAAAAGAAATGTGGATCAAAAACTGCGTTGCTATTGGTCTGGCTTCTGCGTTCGTAGAACCTATTGAGGCAACATCTATTGGCGGAACAATTCAGCAAGTAAGGTGCTTAGTGCAAAACTTGCAAAGCTATAAACCAGGCTGTGTTTCTATTCAAAAGAATTTTAATAAAAAAATGAACACAATGATGGAGAATATTCTCGCAATGATATCTCTTCACTATATTTCTGACAGAACAGACTCTCCTATGTGGCTTGCTCAAAAGGAGATGAAGGTGCCAGATTATCTTCAAGAATTGTTGGACTTGTGGCAAGAAAGATCTCCCTCATATTACGATGTGGAGACCAATAACTACGAAATGTTCATAATGCCGCATCTTTACCATGTTGCTCAAGGTCAAAAGCTTTTATCTAGAGACGCAGCAGAACGCATGATTTCTATGTACAACATAAAAGAAGAAACAAAACAAGAAGTTTTCAAAGCAAAATTGTTTCAATCAAGCCACACAAAGGTAGATCATGCGGAAGCGCTCCGACAAATACAAATATAAACAATTTTTATTTCATTCTGACATTCCAAAGGCTAAAAAAGGTGAAGTGATTATCATTCCGATGGATAATCGCTTATTAAAAAACCCTCCATACCTTAATAAAAGCAACCTTCCATCTTGGTTTCATAAACTTCCCAAAGGTAAAGATTCTTTTAGGAGATGCCAAGGAAACTACGACTACATGACAAGCGGTTTTACTATCCCTGCATGGTCAAATATCTATGTCAGACCGTCTGTGGATGGTAAAACTTTTGACCTCAAAATGGATCAGTTTGACGAAGAAGTTAGATTTCAAGTTGAAGGATTTCCTTTTCAAATGACAGGGGAGTGTCCTTTTACGAAAGATAGAGAACTTCCAGAATCTCATTTTCCAAAACTCGTATCCCCGTGGAGGTACGTAACGGAAAAGGGTACATCTTTGCTTGCACTGCCAGTTCTTAGCGAGCCAGACCCTCGATACACGGTTGTTCCCGGAATTGTACATTCAGACTATTATCATCAAATTCATATTGTGCTAAATATTAGATCCAGAGAAGAGTTCATGATTCCGGAAGGAACACCGCTCCAGCACATGCTTCCAATAAGAAGAGACGCAGAAATTGAAACACTGGTTTGGGGTAATAAATCTCTTTTTAATTTAGTCAAAAACGGCGGAACAGGAAAACTTTTGATGAAAGCAAAAGATCCCACGTTGTTCTACAGACAGAAACGAAGGGAAAATGATGAAGCGGATGGCGAAAACTAATAAAAATGTTGCAGCTGAAGACTTGTCATACTTGCTTGGGGAAACTTACAAAACGGCCAACATGAAGAAACGAAAAATTAACAACAAGGTATTCAACGCCGTCAAAACAATGAGTTCCAAGAAGTATTGGAACCGTGTCAATACAGTAGAAGCATGGGGATTTACTACCAAGATTGCAATTATTTTTCCCGGCCTACTTCTCGGCAAGCAGTTCTGGTGGCTCTATATCTTTGCCATTATCTCGAGCGTCGCTCTTATTTGGACTTCAACTCGTAAAACGCTCCCAACAATTATTTTGTTTAACTGCGCTTGGGTTGTTCTTGCATCACTTTCAATCCTTAAACACTTCTGGTGGTTCTAAAGTGAAACTACATAAAGAATACTCATACGACGAAAACTTTGCTAAAAAACTTTCTTTAGAGTTTACTGCTGCTGGTTCAGACAAGTCTTCTCACCACGGCTATGAGGAAGTGTATTCGCACCTTCTTGCGCATAGATCTCCAAAATCATTTCTGGAAATAGGTTTGTTCTTAGGCGACAATCAGCACACTGACTTATTTGCCTGGGCGGAGACGTTTCCGGACGCTGATATCTATGGAGCAGATATAAAAGAGCACCTTCTCTTTGAGCGCGGCAAAATCAAAACGTATTTCATTGATCAAAAAAATCCAAATACTCTGCAGCATCTAAAGAAGCTAATTGGAAAAAAAGTTGACATTGTTCTTGACGACGCTTCGCATATCGTTGAACTGACAATCAAGACGTTTGAAAATATGTTTGACATTGTTGAAGATGGCGGAATTTATATGATTGAAGATATTCTTTTTGATAACTACAACATGGACAGCTACGAGCAACGTTCTTCTGAATTAAAAGACTACTTTGATAAAACAGGGCTAAAGTACGAGATGTACGCAACATCAAAAGTCCATTCCTGCGTTGACAGCATAGTTCTTGCCGTGGAGAAATAAATATGCGTTTTCATGTAGTCTCCCTCCCGCACACAAACACGACTGAAGACTTCACGGCTTGTGCCTACACGGAGAAAGTCCGCAAGTTCTGCATCATGATGAAGGATCTCGGGCATGCCGTATTCCTCTATGGAGGTGAGTTCAATGAGGCACCATGTGACGAGCACATTACATGCATTACTGAAGAACAGCGCTTAGGCGCTGTAGGCAACAATCACTACTCAGCAGCTTCTTTTGACTGGAACCTTCCCCATTGGAGGACTTTTAACGGAAATGCCATTAGAGAAATTGGCAACAGATTTGAAAAAAAAGACTTTATTTGCTTAATCGCTGGCTATGCCTCTAAGCCAATTGCCGACGCATTTCCACAAGCGATTAGCGTAGAGTTTGGCATTGGGTACGGCGGGTCATTTGCGGACTACAAAGTATTTGAGTCCTACGCATGGATGCACTCTTGCTACGGGTCTAAGGTAACCGACCCTCACGCACTCGATGGTAAGTTCTATGACACGGTAATACCGAGCTACATTGACGTTAAAGACTTTCCGCTACAAGAAACGCCAGAAGATTACTATCTGTACATTGGTCGTCTGATTGACCGCAAGGGGTATCAGATCGCCGTAGATGTGTGTAAATTGCTCGGGAAGCGCCTGCTCATCGCCGGGCAGGGAACTCCACCCGAATACGGTGAATACGTCGGAGTAGTGGGTACAGAAGAACGCGCCAAACTAATGGGTGGGGCTATCGCTACATTCACCCCCACTCTTTACGTGGAGCCTTTTGGCACGGTAGCTGTTGAGGCGATGGCCTGTGGTTCACCAGTTATCTCTACTGACTGGGGCGCATTCACGGAAACAGTTATTGACGGCATGACAGGGTTTAGGTGTCACACTTTGCAAGAGTTTATAGATGCCGCCGAGAACGTCAAAACTCTTGACCGTAAAGCAATTAGCGAGTACTCCAAGGGACGCTACGGATTAGAAGCTGTTGGCTTAATGTATCAAAAGTATTTCTACCGTCTACAGACACTTTGGGGTGCTGGATGGTATGAAATTAAAAAACAGGATTGACCACCCATTCCCAATCGGTGAAGGTCTGTGCTTTAAGGGATGCCCATGTTCGGGCTAGTACATCGGGTGGTGTGTTGTACGTGCAAGTGATAACGCTAATCACGTTTACCATTTTCCTATTGGACATTTAGCATGTAACAACTTTGTTTTGTTTGGCATAAAACATCCGCAATGCGTACAAGTTTTTAATGCTGTTAAATGGGTGCAGTCAGAACATATTGAGTATCTACGGTCTTGTTCTTCTTCTGGCGCAAATTGGGTATCTGGGTTTATAAAATCCCAAGGTCGCACTACACCAGTTTCTTGACGTTCAATGTTTTTCTTTCTCCATTCAAGCCAAGCATCTTTGCTTATAATTTGCATTTTCCCTCCTTTTATGACTCTATGCAGAAAGGTCCAGCCCTGTAGCGCAATGCGCCAGTTGCAGAACATCTTTGAACAATGTAAAAGTTATTTTCCCAATTACCTGGACCACAAACAGCATCGTTTGAATAAGCAGAGTAGGCAAATACGCTTCCATTCCAATACATTGCCACACAACCACCACCATTTGTGTCGCAAATTGTTCCAGCACCATAATCTTGTGAAACATCAGACCATGTACCACAACCCGAACAAGCCGTACATCCACCAAATGAACCACAAGCACCAAATGAACCACATGCACCGTAAGTAGCATTACAAGCAGTGGTTCCGTTAGAGTTATAGGCTATTGAAGTTGTGCTACCTGACCTAGTCCAAGTATAGCATGTCCTGCTTTGTGTACCTGTTTGTGTCCCTGTTTGTGTACCATTGTTTGAACCACAATCACAAGCACCACAAGAACAACCTTGTGAACAACTTTGTGAACAACTCTGTGATTGAGAAACAGCACCCAACGCCCAAGCACCAGTACCGTTAGTAGAAATTGTACTGTAAGGACCCGCACCAACAGAGTTATAAGCCCTGACTCTTAGTTTGTAGGAAATCGCTGAATAGGCAGTTTCTATCCCTAAGGTGAGGTTTGCTGTCGTAACCTCGGCATTGTAACTAGCGCCATTGTTGGTGCTTGTCTGGTAGCCGTACTGAGTAATTGCTGCACCATTGGCTGCTGGGGCTACCCAGGTAAAAGTGTCCGTTGTATTTGCGCCAGTACCCTGAGAAACCGTAGGAGCAGCAGGCGCGTTAGGCACCGTAGCCGAAATTTTGATTGCAAATATCCCTATTCGCCCTCGCATTATGTACTCAAATCGCCAATAAGAATAAAAGAGTTAGTCCCAATACAATAAAGTGTTGCACCTGAATACTGCGCTCTAAGTTTTAATCCTGGCGTTCCATTAAGTGTTGCACCACCAGCAGCAATAGTAACAATTCCAGCACCAAGGCTTAACATGTCTATGCTTTGACCAGCAGAAAATCCAAGTGAAGTGCCAACAGTGACTGTTACGGCGGATGCGTTACTCAATGTAACCATTTTTCCTAAGTCGCCAGTAACAAGAGTATATGTTGTTCCCGTTTGTGTATTGACGGTTTGTGTTGTAGCCCAACCGCCAGCAGCGCCTGTTGCGCCCGTAACTCCCGTCGCCCCAGTTACCCCAGTTACCCCAGTTGGACCAGTGGGTCCAGTGATACCCGTGGGTCCAGTGGATCCTGTTGCGCCGACCGTTCCAGTTACGCCCGTAGCGCCTGTTACGCCTGTAGGACCAGTTACACCAGTTGGTCCAGTATTGCCAGTAGCGCCAGTGGTTCCCGTAGCACCGACTGGTCCTGTTGCGCCCGTTACACCAGTCGCTCCGACCGTTCCTGTTACTCCAGTCGCACCAACTGTTCCAGTTACTCCTGTAGCACCAACTGTTCCAGTCGCGCCCGTTACGCCTGTTGGACCAGTTGCGCCAGTCGGACCAGTCGGACCAGTCGGACCTTGAACTCCACCAACTCCAACATTGAGCGCCCACTTGCCGTCGGTGAATGACCACGTCTTGCCATCAACCGTAAAGTTGGCTCCGGGGCTTGGTGAGTCTGGGAAATCTATAGCCATAGCAGCAATTATACTTCAACTAGGCATGGGTAAAATGTTGCAACTATTAAAAACAAAGACTAAGAAATGATGCTTTTGAAGGTATTTAAATAGTAAAATAAAGTTCTTAATGGAGGTTTTCCAGTGACAATAACGCCAAAACGCCTATATGGGCCAGCAATGATTTCTTCTGCGTCTATTGCCTATACCGTTCCATTAGCTACAACCGCCATAGTTAAACAGGTGATGGCTTGCAACACCTCAACCGTATCGCCTGCGTCTTTCAGGATTGGCGTTCTTGGGTCGAGTGACTCAACACTAAATGAGGCAGATTGCTTCGTATTTGATGCCCCAATATCTGCAAAAGAAACGATTCTTCTCAATACTTCCTTGGTCTTAACCGCTTCTGAGAAACTTGTTGTTTTCTCTAATTCCGGTGGAGCGTCTGTATCCGTTACTTTTAACGGGATTGAAGAGAGCTAGTTACCACTTATTAAGTGGGCAAACTGCCTCAGCTAGCTTCACCTTGAGTTTCATGAAGCAACCGCATTCTTTGCACTGTTTGGTTGTCTTGGTCAAGCGGTCACAATCAGTGCATACTGAGTAGCGTGATTCTTGAATCTCAACTGGAGCAAAGTCGGTATCTTTCTTAACGAGGTCAAGCGGCGATACTTTATGGTTCTTCCCGGTTGTACGCTTAAATATCATTATCTGGCCTGAAAATCATAATTTTCCAAGATAGCGATTCCTCATCCCAGTAAAATGCATGAGCGTCAGTATATTCCCCATTTTCAAGTGGCCAATTGTCTGCCGTATATTTATCTGGCTTAGGGATGGGTGGATACCATCCACCGTTATTCAATACAAAAGAAGGGTATTCTTCGGGTTTTTTATCAATAAAAGAGTTTGTTTCACTGTCGTATTTTCCACCAATTGATGCAAAGCGAACGCCTTCTACTTCCCGATATGTTTGAACCCATATATCTGTAGGGAAAATTGTTTTTAAAGAATTTAAATCTACTTCCGCATCTTCGCAGTCTTCATTTGAGGCAAGGATATTTATGACGTTATCCTCACTGTCAATTTGTGCAAAATAAAATGATGGCACTATATCCCTCGCTAGTTTCTTGCTGGACCGACATATGTTATGTTGAAATACCCTGTAGCGCCAGAGCCGCCAGCGCCCTTGCCACCAGCGCCAGAGTTTCCTTCGGCGCTGTATATGTAGACACCATAGCCGAATGAGCCAAATCCATTATCGTAGAATCCGGGACCGCCTCCTGAGTGCTGAACAAACGTATTTCCAGAGCCGCCGTTAAGATTCGTAGCAGCACCCGCTACACCGCCACCACCGCCTCCAGTAATTCCACTGCCTAGATGCCCAGCATTGCCATTTCCACTGCTTCCGCCTTGGAAGTTTCCAGTTCCTGGATTTCCTCCAGCAGCGGTGTATGTTCCACCAGAGTACGATAACGAAGTAGTTCCACCGGTTCCGCCAGCCGCCACTCCGGCACCGCGCGATATTGTTATATTTCCAGATGTATGTGTCAGTGCACTCGCTGTAGTTATTGCTCCACCACCCCCACCTCCATAGCCAAGGGCGCTAGAAGTATTTCCACCACCACCACCGCCACCCGTAAGCCAGAATTCAAGAGGGATATTTGCTCCGTAGGATGGTTTTGTAATGCTCATTGAAGTAGCATCGTTGGTGTATGTGCGACTGGTGTAGGTAATGAATGCACCAGTAGAGTTACCGTTATAAACAGAAACTTCTCTACTTATTGTCCCAGTTGTTTGCACTGAAGCTCCACCAGCATAAGTTGCCGTAGCGCGCCAGTATATGGTCGCTGAAGTACTGGACCCAAGGTTCCACGACGATGTGACTTCAGATATCCCTGCGCCTATGCTTACTGAACCAGCGCTAGAACCGTAACTCCCGGAGGTTCCGTACTCAACTGCAACTGTTGTCGTACTTCCGTTTGGGGTGACTCTTGTGGTTAAGGCAAAAGTTGATGAAGTATTTGTTGTTCTGACACGCCATTCGTGTGATGTATTTTCAGCAAGACCACTTAGCGAGTCTCCAGACGGCGTAACCGCAGTTCCAGAAATCCTTGAATAGTCATAAAATGCAGCACCAGCGCCAAGAGAATAACTGAGAGTTCCGGTTGTTGTGTATACGTTGGAAATACCCGTAGTTGAGGTGCTTGGGGCAGTAGCAGTTGATGTCCCTGTTTGAGTGCCAAAAGTTGGTGGAACAAAGGCGGTAATCGAGCCAGAAGCACCAGAAGTTGCAGAACTTATTCCCGACCCAGATTGCTTCACTACCGTAAATGTGTATGCAGTACCAGTAGCCAATCCAGTTACCGTTATGGGAGAACTAGCACCATTTGCGGTAAATGAACTAGGAGATGAAGTAACTACGTAGTTCCCGGAACCCTTGCCTGGGTTGGTTGACGCCACGAAGGATACAGTTGCTTGCCCACCCGAGACCGCCGTGGCAGAAATGCTCGTTGGGGCTGTTGGAAGCCTTGCGCTAGCGCCTGGCTGAGATAGCGGTCCTAATGCCACGATTAGGCCTTCAAATCGCCTATGGCGTACCAGTCGGCTGAACCGCGGTTTATCAGCGTAGCGCTTGAATATTGCGTCCTAAAGGTGATAACACTGGCTGAAGTTCGCGGTTCGGCTTTTATGTCGGTTGCTCCCGTGAAGGTTATGGTTGCAGAACCTGTCCCCATTTGCATAACGGTTATTTGAGAGCCAGGCGTCCAACTTATGTTGGGAACCGTCAGCGTGGCACTATTGCCAGTGAGTTCAACAAACTTACCGTTTTCGGATAAGGAAAGCGACCCACCAGAGGCTACCGATGCTGTTCCTATGTGATAAACCACGTTTCCCGTGACTGACGCTGAAGAACCTGTGATGGCTGCAAACTGAACATTGCTTGCGGTTCCCACTGCCTGACCGATTGAGATAGTTGGAGTTGCTCCCTCGCCGGAGTTATTGGTTATTGTTAAGCCCGTCCCCTGAACAAGTGAAGCAACATAGTCTCCGGTTGTATCGGTTCCTAGAGCAACATTATTTGCCCCAATTGAGACAACGCCCGCATTGGAGATTGTTGCATCACCACTGAGGGTTACGTATGTAGGCACTCCAGAAGAGTTTGCAACGATTATCTGACCAGATGTGCCAGATGCGAGTTTTGAGAGTGCTATTGCAGCGCTTGTATTTACTTTTGCATTAGTTATTGAGTCATCTGGCGTGGTAAACGAAGACGAGTCAACCCAAGTGGTTCCGTTCCAGTACTGGATTACAGCAGTGTTTTTCAGATAGCAAAGTCTGCCACCGTCACCGCGGGTTGGGAGGGCTGCGTTTACTGTGGAAAATGCGGCATCTCTCGCCGCGGCGTTTTCAAAGACAACAACGGTCTGATCCATCAAATATGTATTTACTTCATCTGCGGTCAGGATTTCCGCATCTACAAATTTTTTAATCGGCATAATTTATACTCCCATATAAAAACAGTTTATCATTGAAATATTGTTAAAAAATACATTAAATATTGACATCATCAAGAACCAAGCCCGACTGAGCCGAGTACCCCTAAAGTAAAGTCGCCAAGCGTAAATTCAAAGACGTCAGCGGCGGTATGAATGATCTTGTACCCAAGTGGGCGAGCCTGCTCAATAGCGTCCAAGATTGCGTAACTACTCTCACCGTCAGAAGTTACGTCTGGCGTCTCGTTGACGAGTGTCTGTATGCGTATGGAGAATACGTTTCCGCCATATCCAGTTGACAGCGCAACAGCCCTAGTCGGCTGAGTCCCATCTTTTGTGAAGATAAGAGCCTGACGTGCCGATTCTATTATAGCTTCTCTTGTCCCTGCATTCAATCCGTAGAAGCCAGTATTTAACTGCCACCTTGCGTACTCGTTTTCTGTTGCAGTATTTGGGAAAAGTCTACTTCCGTCTGCAAGCGTTATGTTTCTTTTTATCTTTGCCCCATTAAACTGCGACAGCCAAGGAATGTATTCGTTTTTGACATAGAAAGGATCAACTAAATTTGATCTAAATTCTGGATTAATTTGTTCAGAAAGTAAATCAATTTCGTTTTTCTCGTAAGGAATATTATTAAAATATTCTTCTCTTGTTTGGTTAGCCACAACCATCATTGCGTCTATTAGTTTAAAAAATGGATTCTTAGGATTTTCTTGATCGTAATCATAGTCCCAATAGAAGTCTGGCATAATACTTCTTGATTTTTGAACAAACCAATTTTCGTAAAAAACTTCTTCATCTACCAAGTTTGGAAGCGTGAAGTAGATATCTTCACCGGAATGACCACTTATCGTCAGTTGAATATCAACATATATATAGTCAGAGTTGCCAATCAATGGTGTCAGCTGATTTGTTCTTATTGCTGCGTACCTTCCGCCAAACAGTGTTTTTGAAACCCCAACCTGACCTGCTAGTTCACCAGATTCTGCAAGCTTGCTAGTAACGTCTATTTTTGATTCCGATTTTAATTTGGCGTTAAACTGAAACAATCTTCCAGTATCGCTTGCTAATAACTGAACGTTACTAAGTGTCATAACTATGTCGGTAGTTGTGTCTTCTGGAATAATTCTTAAAACATAACGACTTAGATTTTCAAAGTTGCTTGATACTGTCTGGGTTGTGGCATTCACATCCCAAGAATGTGAATATACTTTTCTAACCTGAGCGTCAGCCGAGGCGCCGACAGCCGTGGGTCTTGAGATTGCGTAAGCGTCAGCATCTATCACAACAAATTTCAGTGAACTAATTGTCCCAACAGCCTGCACCAGCCTCTCGCCAGTTAATGATCCGTAGCTCTCAAATGAATTTGAATTTCCGACAATTGATATGCGATCACCAGCAGATATAGCAACAGAACCAGAGGCGGGGGCAGTTAAAAAGAGTGATGCTGATCCGTTTATGAAGTTTGCGCTCGAAGACTGGTAAACATTCTGACCAGATAGGGGAATTGCAACTCTAGAAGATGGGTCAACAGAGAGAAGCGCGTCGTATGTTGAGAGACGGTTTATTACACGTGCCACGTTAAACCACTATTGCTGTAAACGATATTGATATATCTTCGTCATCAATTAAAGGCAGGGCACCTTTATTCTGGAAAATAAGATCTTCATCATTTTGTGGAAGCCATCCGCTTCCATTTGGGGAAATCTGCAATGACTCAACATAGATAACACCAGGAATTTGACTTATCAGTGCTATCAGTTGATTTTTTCTGACCCTGTCTTCATTGTAGGAAAACTTCAATGGACTCAGATAGTCAATTACCGCATTATTTATTGCTTCCTGCAACGGAGTCTGGTCATATGCTGAGTTCACAACAACGTCAGCCTCTACATATAGAGATAAGATATCTGGATCAAGTATTTCAAAAGTTAGCCCAGCAACAGATCTATTTGCAACATCTGCAATAATCAAGTTCTTGTCTGAAGATGAAACAAACTCGTTATACCCGTAGACAAATACAGTCACATATCCAGGAACATCTTCACCAACTGTCACTGATGCTCCGCTTGGTACAGCAGTTGAAGCCGTAGATGAACCACCAAGCAAATAAGTTATGGTTGACTCGTCAGAATCTGTAATTTCATAAAGATTTGTTCCAACTGAGTTGAACCTATTACTTATACCACCAACATGTATTTTTTCACCAATATTAAACGAGTGAGGTGAACTAAAACTTAATGTGCATTCTATTGAAGACGATTGACTTGCTAAAGGGTAGCCGATTCTATAAGTACTTATGTTTCCTAAGTTTTCGTCCCCATATGTCAGGTCGTAAGCCTTTACCCTTCCTACGATAGATGGGTAATTGCTGGCTATATATGACTCAACTTGGTTAGCTTTACAGTTTGCTTGAGTCAAAGAAGAAAGGAAAGAAACTGATCTGGCTAGATAGTCTGAGTCCGAATCAGCATCAATTCCGTTAGAGAAAGAATTGGTAGCGATTGCGCTTATTACTGAAACACCAGAACTTAGAATGTTTAATTCGGTACCCTCATTGACTATTGCTATGAACCCAGAATTTACGCACTGCGTTGGAACAGTGGCGCTTGGGTATGGATCGCCAGCTCCTGGTGATTCATCTGCCGGTATTGAAACTGCTTCCGTAGACTCAAATACATATTCCTGTACTTCATCTTCAAATATTGCTTCAAAGCTAAAAAGTGTGCCAAGTGGGACGGTTGTTCCATCATACGAGTCGGCAGTAACGGTTAAGTTTAGTTCGGCTGGGATCCCCTCTGATCTCTGTACACCCATCATTGAAAGTATTCCAGCCATGAGACGTGCTGGAAGGCGGTTTATTGAGGCTACGTTAACCGCACTCAAATATGCCATGGCTTGGAATATGGCATCTTCTGGAGAACCTACCCTTAGGTTGAATTCAGGAAGAGCAAGTTGAGCAGTGTTGATTGCGTTTAAGTACATCTCTCCCGGTTGAACGTCAAATGGAGTGAGATCTATATATTCAGAGAAGTCAGCAGGCATTATTGTTGTTCCTTAATCACGAATGAGAATGTAGTTTTTACGGTTCCATTTTCTTCAGAATTTGTTAATAGCGAAGTTATTTCAATTTCTGGAACAAACCTTGCAGCATTGAGAACAAACAGATTCTTGTCAAATTCTGAAAACTCTGGAGAATAAACACCAAATTTTGGCGAAAATGGCAATGTATGTGGTTCAGTAAGTAGGGCAATTGTGAGCATCTGGGAGTAATAGTCGGCTCCGCCATCTTCTAGTTTCTTTAAACCAGAAGAGTCAAATTCTATTGGAAATTTTATTGTGTCCATTTATGAAACTACTTTGCTGAATGTATTTTTTTTGCTATTTATAACAATACTAGGAAATGACAACTCCATTACCACACCTCCATTAATAGTCTTATTTTTTCATCCCGAATTACCGAAAATGGATCAATTATCTTTGACACCGAGCCGAATACGATAAGACTCGAACTTGACTGGTCGGAGAATGTGCATATTACAGTGTCTCCTTTTGTCATATGGTTACTATCGCCAGTATTTAGAGGCATCACCGGCCCAATAGTCACCCCTAGTTCCTGTATCTTTACGCTAATTCGCCCATCGTCCCTCACGGAAGAAACTACCCCGTTATAAAAAGAACCATATTCTCTTTGGTTCCTTGTCGGTTTATCGCGTCTGATTATCTGTGGTTCACGTGACATTTATGCCCAATCCCGGAAAACGCTCATTAAACGTAATCAACTGCTGATGAAGTATTAATCTTCTATAAATGTTTGCATCAAATACAGATTCACATTTTGCTAGAAAAAGTCCATCAGCGAGGTATTTCCTATATGCCTTTTCTGTATTCAAAGAGGTGCTTAATCCATCTATGTTCCATATTGTTGACAAGACTAAGGCAAATGGATTTCCACCATTTACACCCTCCTCGATTACTGGATACTTGACTACTGGATTAAGTAAATGCAGGTATGTTTTTCCTGCTGTGAGGAATTCCTTTGTAGCAACTGTGTATAGGTTTATGTTGCCTTCAGTGATTAATCCACTCCCCATGAAAGGGTAGTTAAGTTGTTCTCCTGCACTTGGCAGTGGATATAGGGAACTCTCTGGGAAGTCCATGAACGGAGGTGGGAATCTATTTTTAAGTATTTGTATTTGCTGAATATCAAGAAAATCTTTATAATTGCTGGCAAGACTTGGTGTTTTAAACTTTCCAAGGTGCTTTTCATTTTCTTGATAAAGAGAAAAGGCTTCTTCATCCGTAGTCTGTCTTTTTATCTGTGATGATTCATCAAGGTAGATGCCTGGAAGGAGTATATATTTTCCAGATGCAGCTACGGCAGCGTTATACGTACCAATGGTTCCACCATAATATTCTTCCTGTTGTGTGTGTATCAGGAGAGCCATGGCAGTAGATTCAGCAGCAGTATTAAATATTCCTAGATGTTCGCCATACTTGTAATAGTGCGCAACTGCTTTTTCGTTGCTGACTAGCACACCTTCTCCGTTGAGCCATATGACCGTAGGTATTAAAACTTCTTTTTTAATTTGACTATCGTAAAAACCGTAACTGTATACAGTAGATACTGAATCTCCGTTCTGAACTCCCGGTCTAGTAAATAAGTCAATATTTCCAGAATAATTAAAAGAGATAGTTGGTGCTGGTGATATTGTTGTTTCCGTACTATTAACTCTTACTATTCTTGTGTCAAGTGGATATATTCCTGACTCATCTTTAAATATTGGGCGTCCCCATAGTTCCGTATTTCCATACTCAATAACAAATGCTGATAAATTTTTTGGGACAACTGGGTACAGTGTTTGCTTAAATGGGGATGGGAGAGGGTATATTTTTGAAGGAAGTTTTTGGTCAATCTCGGTAGTCCCAGTTGTTAAGTTAAGTAAACGAGCTGCATCTGGAATTATTTTTCTGCTTTTATTTGATAGCTTTCCATATGGGCCTGTTTGAGTCTTGTCATTACCAAGGAATTCATTAGTTTGATTTGTCCTTACACCAATTCTAAGATTTTTTATCTTCGTTGGATCTTTTTCTGGCTTTCTGAAGGTTATATTTACTGGATCTGGCGAAAGGTCATCAAAAGAAACGCTTTCTATTAAGTACTTCCCCTCAAACTGCGGGATTCCAGTTATGTCTATCGTCATACCAGGTCTTAGTTGCGTTGCATTTCTTCTAGCGAGGTTCAAAGACCCACGCCCTTCATATGGATCGTTATCTGAAAACTCCAAGTTTGGTAAGCTTAGTATTTCAAAGTCTGGAGCAATTATTTCCCCGTTTGTTCCGTATCTTGAAACGCTTGGGTACCGTAGCGGCACGTATTTTTTTATTTTAGGTACTGCTTGTTTCTTTTTCTTATCCCATTCAAAAACTTCTTCAGAACTTGTGCCCCATTTATTCAATATATATTCTTGAGCTGCAAAAACAAGAGTTCCATTTACTTCAAAAACGACGAACTTGGAGTCAGTAGCAAGACGAGATAGAACATCCCATAATGACTCAGCCTGCTTTGTTCCAGAAGCCTTATTTATTGTTTGTTTTTTTGAAGTTTTTTGCACAGCGCTTTGGAGTCCGTACTTTTTTGCTGCCTGAACAACAAAATTGCTTCCGCTCGCAGTTATCTGGCTTGGTTTCTTGTCTCTTTTCATTTGCTGTATGGCTTGTGGATAGCAAGTAATCCTGATTTGAGGAGAGGATCCAGGGCTTTCGGAAATATCTATTCTTGCTATTTCAAAAAGTTGATCAATGTTTGATACATTTCTTTGATTTTTCTTTGAATATTCAAAAGAGTCAATCGTCCCAAGCGTTTGAGATGTGTATATAACACTTCTTCCAATTAGGAAGTAGTTCTTGGCTAACATCGTAAAGTCTGGATCAATAACTGTGAATTGGAGTTCAGAGGCCATTGACATTGAGTAGCTAATACGGATAGAAACAACTAGTTTATTAATTTCAGTCAAAGAAGCAGAACCTATATCAGCAATTGATATATTCCCGGCTTTATTTCTGTCTTGAAAAGATTTAATTTCCATATTATGGTTTTACGTCGTTAGTGTCCCAGAGGTTATTACCAGTATCTTCTTCACCTTTTTTCTTCTTTTTTTCAACTTTAATTCCTTGGAATGATATTTTTGGAAAGTCAATAAGCTTCACGCTGTCAATAGGTATTTCTCTTAGCGTCATGTCGCACTGTGCCCTATTTATTTCACCAGAGTCGGTCCTCATTAGTGAAGTTACGTTAAATTCTGCAATTATAAACTCAACTCCACGACCAGCATTAAATGGAAAGCGCATCTGCTGTGCAAGTATCTCGTCAAAGCCTAGAACATAAACAGGATAAGGCGTAACTGCCATTTTCCTTAATGTTCTTATCTTGTCATCAATAGATAGTGTTATTTTTTTCCCATCCGTTGTGTCATCAAGGCTTCCATTATCATCAGGAGCAACAAGAAATTGAAAAGTTACTTGGAGCAATTTGTAGCTCTTCCAGTCAACTAAAGGAACATTTCCAGTTCTTGGTATTTCCGTCCACTCTGAACCCATTCCCGAGTAACTTACCTGGTTTGGCTTAAACTGAAATATGTGTCTATTTGTAACTGGTGATCCGGTTCCTTCAACGCGATACTGCTGAACTATCTGTGGCTGCGAACTAGAATTTGCGGATACCCCTGGTGATACGTACCCAGATCTTCCGCCAAAAGTGCTTCTTGTCACCGTTACGGTCTTCTTTGCAAGTCCGTTATCGTATGGGCGACGGATAATATCGTCACCGTTGTTATTCGTGAGTTTTTTAACAACCGTGTTTGCGTACTTTACTGATTGTTCTTGAGTCTTTCCAAGAAATTTATATGCATACTCTGCAATACTTTCAACAACTGATCTTCTTACCGAGTCAGACGTAACAACATAATTTGATATTGAGTTTTCAGAAACAATATCCTCTTGTGCAGTTTTTACTTCTTCTAGTGTGGATAGTGAATATGTTAAGTTTTTGGGTATCGCATAAAAAGAAAAATTCCAAAAAATATTTGTTCCTGTTTGACTGTACGAAGGGTGTAAGTAGAAGTAAGAAATTCTTCTTTGTCCCTCGTCGTCAATAAAAGAAAAATTACTATAATCTGGGTGTAGAACCCATAGACGTATTAAATTATATCCATAAGGATTTTTCTTTTGATTAGATCCAAAAATATCAGCAAATTTGTTTGTAGCAATAAAAATTTTGCCACCAGCAAACCTATGCGTAAAAGGCAACCAATCTTCCGTCCAGAGTCTTCTTCCAGTATTGCCATCCGACGCTAACGGAGTTTCTATATCTCTTGCATTTGATATTGTATATTCGTCATCTATATCGTAACGGACGTAAGGAAGAGTAGATACTGGTTGCCAGAACTCAAGGTCATCAACTCTCTGCTCTACGGTTGATCCACCTTCTCTGATCTGCTTATAGAAATGGAATATTGGGTATCCGGGATACCGAGATAGTGGTTGCGTTGCTGTTGATTGAAGTCTTCTGACTTCTTTAAAAAAATACGTACCAGGAGGGGTGATTAAGTTTGGGGTTTCAAGGTAATCGGGAAGCCTGTTGTTTGCGTAGTTATGAGGCATTAGCGCTCCATCTCGGCTCTTGCATTATCTTTTATCTTTGCCATAACTCTGTTTGCTATCTCTTCTGGAGAAGCATTACCGCCCGTTATCTGGAATGTGTAATAGTTTGTTGAACCACCACCGCCAGATTGAGTCATTGCCATTGGCCTCTGCGTTAATGATGGAACAGTTGTATCACCCATTGCTCCAGGTCCTGGAACCACATGCAGATGTCTGCTTCCTCCGCGTCCATGGAACTCAGCAAAACCACCAGCCTGATCAGTGAGCGTTTTATATTGACCGAGGTTCGGACCTACTAGGTCTAGTGCCCTACCTGTAACGTGGTCTGAATTTATTGATCCAAGACCAGTTGTTCTGTATGCGGAAGTAACTGATCTCTTTCCTGTCAGCATTCCGTCAATTGAGGAATGACGAGCCATTGTCTGACTCAATCTGCTCGATGTCGTGTCGCCAACCATTTGACCACGCGGTGTATTGGTGTCATTTTTTATGATTCCAGCCTCTATGAATACTTTCTTAAGAGCATCTGGACCCATCCAGTCTGGTCTAGCATTTATCCCAGCAAATAGTTTTCCAAATTTTTCATCATTGGCTGTTATTAATGCTTGCACTTCTGCTGAGTATGTGTCTAGGTTGGTTACTACATTATCAATTGCTGTTCCATCTTTGAATAATGTTCCAGTAGTCATTGAAGGAAGGCCAAGCATCTTGAGGAATGCAGTTGATGTATCCTGACCCTCTCCTCCCGAAATTCCACCAAACCCAGGTACTGCTATATTTCTAACTGGCCCATTTGCTGTATCCTCCAGAGATGTTGTAGTGCCCTGAACTCCACGGAAAAATGCCAATTGCTGATCTATTGGTAGATTTTTTATTTTATCCATCAGTAAATTTTTATCTGTGGTTTTATTCTGATCAGCAAGAATTGTCATTATCTGACTTGCTGATCCATCTGTTAAGCCACTCAATGCTTCTTTGTAAAAGTCGGGAAGAGCTTTCTGAACTTCTGGCGTGAAGAATAGTTTTGGATCTATATTTTCAAAAACTCCACCTTTTTGGAATTGCTTACCTGGTTCAGCAATTGTTCCCAGTCCGGTCATCATTGATTCAACAACTTTTATTGGATCACCACCAAATTTTGAAAGAAGTGGTGCCTGCATGTCGTCAAGAAATTTAATAACATCTGTTGATTCTGCTGTTCCGTTTGCAAGCTGAACGCGCATTGCCTCTGCTTTTTCGTTAGTGATGCTAACGCCTTCTTTTTGGCTTATTATGTCTTTAAATATTTGTCCAGCAGTTAATAAAATGTCGGTATTAGACTGCCTCATTTGTGCTGCAGTCTTTACTGTTGTTAGTCCAAGTTGTTCAACAATGTCTTTATATTTTACTGTTGCGCTATAAAGTGGCGTTCCTGTTTCGTAAGCCAACGCTTCAATTTCTGCGATTGTTTTGCCAGTCATCGCTTGAAGATTACTAATTCTTAACTTTGATTGCTTTTCTGACAAATCACTTGCTTTAAATTGATCTGCTGTTAATTTAATAAGATTTTCGGCAGCTACTGTTGCATTCTTGTCTATTTTTTTACTTTCATTTTTGGATATTTTATAACCACCATATTTATTTGTATTATTATTTATTTCAACATCTTTCAAAAGAGTTTTATACTCATGGCCAGCATTTGTCTTTACTAAATTTTCAACCTCGCCTATTGTTTTGTTACCAATATTCTCATCGCCAATTTTATATCTCATTTTAAATTTTTGTGCAAGAATTGGATTGTCTTTAAGTTTCATCAATGTTCTTGCATCAGAAGCACTTCCAGCACCAGTTCCAGCCTTTATCTCTTCATCAGTAAATAATTTATAATTTTCCTGAATGGCTCTTGCTGCTTTCAGGACAGTGTTTGACTGCCTATTTATCTGTTTATTAAAACCACCCATTGCGCTTTGTGAATTTCCAGTTAGTTGCCCTTCTTTAACTGCCTGAATATTTGCATACAGCCTATTGCCAACGTCCCTTATCGCTTCAAGATTGAGTCTTTCAATTGATGTATCTATTGCTTCTTTTGCTTCTTTTGCTTCCATTTTAAATTTATTTGCAGCACCCATAAGTGCACCACCTAGAGCACCGAGGGCGCCGCCTATTGCTGCTCCAACTGGACCTGCGACCATTGCTCCAGCAGCAGCACCACCAACACCACCAGCCAGCGCTCCGGTAGCTGGGTTCCTAGCGCTAGCAGCACCACCAAGACCGGCTATAGCCAATCCAGCCATAGGGTTGTACATTCCAACCATTCCACCAAGAGCGAGCGAGCCTTGCATCTCTTTTGGAGCACGTTGAGAGAGCATTGAAAGACCCATGCCAACGCCAAGTTTTGCACCCATGCCATTTGCGGCACCACTTATTCCAAGTTGTTTATTACCAAGAAGTGCTGTACCACCAGCTGTTCCGCGCAAGGCGCGTAGTTTCATTCCTCTGGTTTCACCCCTTAGTGTTCGTCCGGTTGTCTGGCTGTAGAGTTGATTTTCTGGAAGTTGATACTGCTGTCTTCCACCAAAAGAAAAACGTAAAGAACTAGATCTTGATTTTCCAGCAATTAACTGCTTTGTTGGTGCTGGCTGTGCCTGTGAAGCAATGGGTGGAGCAAACACTGGAGCCTTGCCGGAGCTTAGCCCACCAGGTGGTGGAGTACCAGTTCCAGCAGGGGCCGTACCTGCGCCTCCATATCTATTCGGAGCACCACCCGGGGTTGCGGTTAGCGTTGTTGGTGGGGCGCCTGGAGCATTTATGACAACAGTATGCGGAGTAAGGGTCATTGTCCCCTTAACCGTTCCCATAATCCCACCCTGCGTTTGTTTCATCTGTCTAGCCATAACGGAGAATGCCATCAGACCACCAGTTGATCCAAACATATTTCCAAATATTTGTTTTACGCCATTTAACTGATTTAGCAAAGTTGTTAACCCAGCAACAACGTCACTCAGGAATGGCAAAGAGTCTATTATCATCGCTCTGAAAGTTCTGCCAACTTCAAAAGCAGCCTCTATCAATCCAGCAAATCTTTCTCCAATGTCGGCAAATGCTGCTGAGTTTGCTACAAGTTCTTCGTTAAACTTTCCAAAACTTTTTGCACCTTGTTCTTTTATTACTTCAAAAATTGGAACAAATACTTGCTCTAGAACCTTTGCACCCTCAATAAACGGACGAAGTTTGTCAACAATGAATTGCCAACCTTTAGCCATTCTCTCAAAATTTCCACTCATTCCAGAAACTGTTGTTTTTGCGTCTGGAAGGTATTTTCTTACAACATTAACAAAAAAGTTTGACACTTTTTCAACTACACTAACTAGACCATCAAAGAATTGACCTGTTCCAAAAGAATCAAGTTCGCCAGTAAGTTTCATTATGCTTGTTTGTATTATTCTAAATACTTTCTGCATTGCTACTTTTGCTGGTTCCAAAAACTTTTGACCAAAATCAGCAAATTCTTCTTTTACAAGATTAAAAAATGTTTTAACTCTCCCTATCAAGGTATTGTTTACTTCAGCAAACTGACCAAAAACTCCACCACTCTTGGCAAGTTCTCCAGATAGCAATGCTTCTTGGAATTGTTTTTTGCTTTTTATTCCAAGATCCTTCATGGCTTTTTCCATTTGCGGACCAAGAGCCTTTGCTGCTGTTTGAACATCTCCAAAACTCTTCTTTGAGTTATTCAATGCTTCAACAACAACACCAATTTTTTCTGCTGCAGCTGCTGGATCTTGACCAGCTGCTCCAAAGTCAAACAATGCCTTAATTGAGTTCTTTGAACCAAGAATCTGCGTTGAGTTCATGCTTTTGGCCATTGCGGCGTATGTCTTGTTAATGTTCTTCATTCCAAGACCAGCAAGATCAGCATCAGTGGCAAGGGCACGCATTGCTACTCTTGCTTGGTTTGTTCCAGATCCGAATTGCTTTGCTCCGCCTCCAGAGAATGAAAACATTGCTGCCTGCTGTTCACGCATTGCTGCAGCAACTGTCCCAAGAATCACTACTAGACCAGCGGCTCCACCGGAAATAAGTTTCATTGCTCCCGCATAGAGCTTAGCCAGTCCCTGCCCGACGACAAATGAAGCGTGAATTGCAAGCATTGCAGCACCCATTGCGGCCATTTGCAGTATTGTCCCTTTTAACGCAACGCCGAGGAACTTAGTAAGTCCGGTTCCAAGCATTTTTACGCCTTGGTCAAGTGAGTCAAAAGACTTCTTAACGCTTACATTCTTCTTGTCCATCTGGGATAGGTATGAATTCATACCGCCACCAGCAAGCATCTTATTCTCTTGGCGGTTAAAGCTCTTCATTACGCGCTCAGCGCGCTTCATGTTGGCTATAAAGCCAGCTATATCAGCATCAAGTTTTACTTCTACATGCGAATCTGACATTTGCGAGCTCCACGATTTTATGAAAATCACGTGAGTGTAAGAATGGGGTTTCTACCCCTTGGCTTTTGCCTTACGTTCTTGCTCTTCGCGGTCGTTACTTATTACTGTAGCACAAGCTAGACGTATTAACCATTCATTTTCGCTACAATCTAATAGCCTTATTGGATCTGTTCCAAATAATTCTCCAAGACGAGCTGCCGTAATTACGGATGAGTCCTCAACTAGATCGCTGAAGACTCCTTCGTAGGGTCCACAGTTTCCACCGTGTCTGAGTAGCCAGAAGCATCAAGGATTGCAAGAGCGGCAGCCTCAATATGAGGGTCAACCCCAAAGAATTCACGAACACAGTCTGGAAGTGGTCGTGTCGTTTCGGTCATCTTGAGAACTAACGGAGAAGCAAATGTCAATTCATTGCCATCTTCGTCAAATACTTCTTCGCCATTCATGTAGATACCAACGGTTGTATGACCAATAACGGAACAGGCAAACTTTGTTGCGTCCATACCGTTTCTTGAATCCTCACCAGCATTCTTTCTCCACTGGCGCATCTGATTCTGAGTAATGTTAGGGCTAATCTTGATGCTTACACCGGGACGTTCTGGAACATCTATGTGGACAGCCTGACGTTCAACTTTTTTATTGATCGTACTGGTCAGTTTCTGCAACAATGTTTCATCAGCAGGAGCCTTTGCCAAAACAGGTTGTTTTGGTGTTTTTGCTGGCTCTTCTGGAGTATAGAGTGAGTTATTTTCTGTTGTCATAGTCGGAAACTTAGCACAGCAAAATTGCGCTTAGTGGAACTACGAGCAGATTTTTAAAGCGCAGAAAGTATTAAGCGCCTGATTCAACGTCCTCGACCGCAAAGGTCAAAGCGAAGGTTGCTGGAGCACCAGATGAAGAGTCGCCGTCTGGCTCAGTTATGCCAACCAAGAGAGCATTTGCATAAACTCTGTCGGTACCAGGAACAGCGAGGTCGCAGTCAAAAGTTTCTACCGTGACGTTGTACTTCGCTCTTCCAACAAGTGGGCGCAAGTCAGCTATTTTTGCTGCTATTCCGCTTGCTGTGTCAGAACCAATTCTTTCATCGTCATAGTGTGCAGTAAGCGTGATGTCACCTATTTCTGATGGTGCACAGATTACTGTTGGGCGCAACTTTCCGCCTTCATAGATTTTTTCTACTGAAGCAGTTATTTCGCCACCAGAAACTTGAGCGAACTTAAATCCAGTCCACTTTGGGTGTTTTAGTGTGTCAACTGGAACTATGCTCCCGAGAACTTGCCTTTGAGATACTTTTGCCATTAGTCATTCCTCCGTTATTGAACGACAGTTGCCGTGAGGTTAGACTTGGTAATCTCAACCTCTATTTTATCGCCTACGCTACTTGTGCGAAGGCCAACCTTTGCTTTCACGGTTCCACCCGCAAGCTGAGAGACAGGGTTAAGAGCAGCATCGCACCTAACCGTGAACCCAGAGTCAATTTTTTTACCATTAGCATCAAATGCTTGGAACAATGCACCAATATCGCGCATTGGGGCAAGAATTGATATGAGCCTTGAAGTTATTGCAGCAAAGATTGTGTCTCTGCCGTCAATCACACCGAACACAAGGTCTTCCAGTGATCTCTGTGCCTCAACGACAACATGATTGACGATGTCCTGAGTAGTTATGTATCTGAAGTTATCTGTGTCTGATGAAAGCGAACGAGCACCATAGATTCTTACAGAGTTCTGGATGATTCTTATTGCGTTGACAGATGCGTCATCGAGAGCATCGCCAGTGGTCTTGTTGATCTCCGTAGCAATACCAGAAACAAATCTTGATGCAGAGATCAAGCCAGCTGCAGCCACTTGTGGGCCGGACTGGTTGTGGGCAAGTGCCCTCTTAGCAGCAACATAGCCATCTGGTGGAATTCTACGAGTAACGCCAGCAGTTGTTGTTGGAACATCAACCCATGGGTAGTAGATTGCTGCATGCTCAGCATTATCGTCAGCCTGGATTGATGCAGCTTTTGCAATGACTTCAGCAGACGTATCGTCTATCGCTCCATGCAGGATTGCAATTCTGCTGTTTGCGTTTGCATGAGTTACCAATGCTTCAGAAACAGTGTATGTCGTGTTGTTTGTTGCATTCTCAACTTCTGGAATACATACAGCACCAGTACCAAGAGCATCATTGAAAAGATCAAGAGCAGTTATATAGGTTGAGTTAGCAACTGTTCCAAGGTTTGAATCACCAGCAGAAAGGGCAAGTGTTCCAGAGGCAGGGCGAGCAGTCTGACCGCTAGCAACACTTGCCACTACGTAACGTGAAGCAATTGTGCTGCTATTGATTCTTCCAGCTGCTTGAGTAAGGCTAGTGACTGTTCCGGTGCTGTAAACCTCAACAGAAGAGTAAAGAATCTTTACCTTGAAGGAAGATGCACCAACATGCTCAACGGTAACCGACACGTTAGAACTCCAAGAGCCCGGGCCAGTTGCATCAATCGTCATTACGGTGGTAGCCGATGCTGAGGCAGTTCCAAGCAATACTCTTGTGCCAGTCGTTGCGGATGAGCCAACAACGCGTGCTACGTAAGCCTGAGTTCCACCTTCTTCAAAGAAGGTTTCTACCGTTGGGTGAAGGTACGATGTTGAAAGAAAAAAACCGCCAAATATGTTTTCAAATTCGGCAAGGCTTTGTACTAGGACAGCTTCATCGGATGGACCGCGCTCTGCCAGTCCAACAACGAAAAGCTGTGATGACTCGCGAACCGTTGCCGATGAAGGACCCGTTCTTACTGCTGTGGAGATAACTACGCCTGGCATGAGACCTTCCTATAAATCTTGTCTTGGGGATTGACCCCGCCTAACGAATTATATTGTACAGATGATAGAGGTTTATCTGATGCAACTGTATCAAAAAGAATATAATAAAAGGGTTCCTGTAAATATATTGTCAATTTACGACTACTTCAGGGCTTGAAACACTGCCAGAAACGTTGATGGATGCGCTCATGGAGTGAGGAACGATATCAACCTGTATCTCGGAAAGTGTGCCAATTGGCTTACGTGATACAATCTCATCAATTTCAAGAGTGTAGCCAAGATATGCCCCAGCCATCATCCTGTCTCCCTTGAGTAGCGTGATGTCTGAGAACTCTTCCCTTAGGCTTCCTTCATCTATGCTTACCCTGAACGACTCACGCTCGTCGTAAGCTTTGAGACACGGATAATCAAGAAGGGCTGCTCTCAATACAGTTGTGAGCCTGTCTCTCATAATCGTCACTTCTTCAGATCCTTCACACCTAACCCAAACATATGTTCTCATTTGATAGGCAACCCTGTAGAGGGGATCTGGGCCAGAAAATCCAAGCCTTGCTAGCTGGCTTGTTGATATTGCAACGGTTATTACGGTCGGCCAAGAGTCAATTGCTATCGGCTCGTAAACCAAGAATTCCTCTGGGGTGGGTAGGTTTATGTCGTCAACCTGCCAACCATTTCTGTAATCAACAATGCGGACCGGTATGTCCTGTTTAAAATAATTGTTAACATATGATTTAGCAAACTGAGCACCATGCATCAGCGGATACGAAGAAAGCGGCATCAGTCAACCATGCTTTTTTTACCATTGACAACATAGTCAACCATTTTTTTATTGAGTTCACGCTTAAATCCAGCAGGCTCAAATACTATTTTTCTTGATGGCATTTTCGTCGTCCCATACTGGTGGAATTTTGCATATTCTACATCTGTTCCAAATGTAGCGCTTAACTTTTCAATTTTATTTACTCCACCATCAAGGCTTGATATGCTACGGAAAAGTTTGCCACTGACGCGCAATTTGCCTCTACCGGGAAAATGTTCAGTCTTCCACGATGAATAACCAACGTCAAGCGGATCCCATCCACCAACTAAGGAACCGCCAGCACGGAAGTTCTCAGAAAAAGACCTTTCTAGGCTTCTCTTTGCCCATCTCCATACGGGAGAGAAGTTTCTACTTCTTTTCTCAATGTCTTTTATATTGTCCATCGTCTCATCAATGTCAATGGTGAGAGTTATTAGAATGGGGGGAGCCATTATGCTATTCGCCTTCTCCTATACCTGCTTACAGATGCAAGTTCCGTGTCAAGGAATCCAGTTACAAGCGGACCAACGTTACGTGTTTCGAGATCCTTTACGCCAACTACGTCATCATGCAGGTTTTGCATTTCCCGTGATGCCGCGCGCAGTATAAGTAATTTGAGGAAAGGAAGCGTACCTCCATCAAGCCCAGCGGTGTAGTTTACGGTGACCAAGTCATTCTCAAAACCATAGAAATATTCAAGGCCAAACCTATGAGCGACGTAGTCGTCATCAACAACTAACGTTCTAAGTGTGCCGTGTACTGGTTTTACGGTAACCGAAATTACTTCAATGACTGGAGAGTTTCTCAAATAAATCATTTTTGGTGGTTCTGCGTAAATCATTGAGTCAACAGGGTTTGTTGAAAATGAGTCAGAGTATTGGTTTGAGGTATTTGTACTCAAGAAGGTCCCCATCGGAACTCCGTGTTGATTTGAGGGGAGTCTATATTCCTCTTCAAATTCAAGCGGCTCTATTGGTCTGCGAAGATATGCTTCCAATTCGCCTTGGAGACCTGCAAGAATAAGGTCAGCAGCGTCCTGTTGACGCAAACTAAGCTTGATGTCCATGTAATTGGTTAATTCAGCTTTTGTCACTATCATTCTTGCATCCGCCTATTTATTTTTTTCTTGGAGTTTTGCGGGCAGCCTGAGCTTTTTTAGCAACTGATTGTTTTGCCTTGGCCCTAGTTGTTGATGGCTGCCTGCTTGATGCGCTAACTGACTTCTTGAATTCTGCTGCGTTTTCTTTAGCCCTTGCGGTTGCCTGCCTATAAAGTGATCCATCCGATCTCTTTATGCCGGGACGAGCTCTAAACCCTGTTTTCCCAGCTTTCTGCGCAGGTCCGCCCAATGGACTCCTAATTGCTTTTCTTGTTCCGCTAGTCCTGTTTCCCCTTGCATAGCCAGCATTTCCAATTGAATACTGCGCAAGTCTGTTTCTGTTTTCCCTACTGCCGAAAACATCCTGAGTAGTTTGATTGAGTCTTGCAAGTCTTGCTTTAATGGTTTGCTGAGTTCTTGGATTCTGCGCAGCACGAAGCCTTGCTTTCATCTTGTTTTCGGAAATCATCAACGATGCCGCATCATCCGTAATGTCTGGGCCATAGCGCAATCCAGGCATAAATTTGCTCCTCTAATGATAGTCGGTAGAGAAGATTATAGCATTTTCAATTTTTTTAACTTTCACCTATCGTCATTTGGCGGTTTCTCTATGAAGGGTCCATTGTCAATCGTGCCAGGTGGAGCCTCTACTGGAACCCACGCCCTTGAGTAGTTGTGTTCCTGTATCTTTCTATTCTTAAAAATAGATCCGTCAAGCATTAAACTAAACTCTGAATTCTTCATGCAAAGCATTTCATTGAAGTCTTTTTCTGTATATGCACTAGAAACGTACAGCTTCCTTACTATTGAAGACATTCTCTTCGCAACGATGTTTCCATTTCCCCTATTGAACTGAAGGTGCATCATCATTGCTTCTTGTTCAGATATGTCATGAAAAATGACTGGTATACCACTGCTTTTTATTTCAGATAGTTTCTTTACCGACATGCATAGGTTCACCCTTTCCGTGCCGTCAATAATTATGTTTTTACGGCTCATAACGTGGATCGGTTGTATGAACCCGTACTTTACCAAGGAGGCTGAAACTGTCAGCAAGTTTGGTCTCAGCGTGTGAGTTGCTCTCCAACTAGGGACGACTAATTCATCAATGGGCACAATCTCAATCTTCGGGATGTTCATTACTTTTCTCTGTTTCCATTTCACGAACGGTATAAGCCCTAGTTCCAGGTCCGACTGGGCTTGGTGAATTTACATCTATATCATTTAAGGCGAGGTTTCTTATTAGCCAACTTATCGGGTAAGAGGAAGGACTCTCAAAGTGTTTTTTCCTAAACTTGGCGACATAAGCCTTGGCCTCCATTTTTCTCCTGTCACCAATTAAGTAATCGTTGATGAACGCAGATGCTCCGTCAAATCCTTTTTCCGAATACTTTAAAATAAGTTTTTCAATATCAAAATCAGGCCACCATCTTTTTTGAGCATCAATGTCAGGGAAGCACTCGAAGAGGCGATCATAGAATTCTGGCTCAGTTGCCACAACGTCACCTATTCTCCTAATCGCCACGCTGTGAAGAGGAATGCCAATTCTTGTATTACTTCCCGTCATTGCAGCCAGTTCGTAGTACTCACAAAAGTCAGCGTCATGCTCATCAATTATATACTTGAATACATCATTCGTATTCCAGTCGTAAATGATCTTTGCGAACTTCATTGGAATACTGCGCTTCAACTTGTACGGAGTAACTATGTAGCTTTCGTGTAACTTCTGTACGCATGACCTGTAGCGAACCATTGACTCACTGGCTCTAACTCCAGTGATGAAAGCTACGTTTCCAGTCTTTCCCTGCATGGTGTAGTAATCAGTCTGTTCTGGAAGAGAGACATCATGAGTCAGCCCGAAGTTTTCTCCAGTAATTGCCCATTCAGGAATATCTCTGACAAGCCTTCCCTGTTCTTTTCTGGCATTACTCCATAGCAGTGTTGTTACTCTGGTTCCAAGTATCCATATCTCCGCTGGGTATGGAAGGCAATACCATTCCATGTCAACCCAGTCGTAATTGCGAACCTTCTCAACATACTTGATTGTCGCTGGACTAACCATTTCTTCATCTCTGAAGATAACTTTCACCGGGCCGAGTCCACGCTCTTCGTGTATCTCTTTTGCGAGGTACATAACTGCTGTTGAGTCCTTGCCTCCAGAGAACTGAACGCATACGGTGTCAAAAGTATCGTATACGTGTCTTATTCTCTGCCTAGCAGCCTCAACACATGTCATGTCAAGGAACATTCTCTGTCTTGTCATACCTCTGTGCGTGCCTGTATGAAATCAACTAAGCGTTCTGCGGTTGTTGACCCAACAATTGCTGGATCATTCCTTAGCCACCTTATGAAGTCATACCAAATTGCTTGCTGATCCGTGTTATCAAACACTAATGTGTACTGAACGACAGCCTGTGGCGAAGGTGAGTTTATCGTTGAACCCCTGATTGCTATATCGTTGTGATCCATTCCGGGCGAAGCAACTATTTTCCTATCGCCATCCTCGTCTTCTTCTACGTGAAGTCTTACGGGATCGTCAAACTTTGGTTTTTGGTCAACCATTACTGGAGTTGAGTAGACTCCACTGGTGGAAAGTTCAGAACCTTCACGCAGTGAAGATTGCTCAATCTCTGCCATGTCAAACTCGTCCCAGCCAAGACCGTCCAGTAACTCTGGGTAGTAATCAGATATTTCATTTAACATGTTCTCAAGCAACTCTGGCTCGGTATACCCGAGTTCCATGGTTCTGTTGTCAGCAATAGCGTAAGCAATCGCCCTCTTGTCGTCAGCCTCAATGAAAACAACTGCAATCTTGTCCCACCCAAGTTGTATTGCGGCAGCTAATTGATGGTTTCCGGCAATTACTGTTGCTGTTCCGTCGTCGTTTTTTTTGGCAACTATCGGCTTTAATTGACCAAATTCTTTATATGAAGCCATGATCGCATCAACGTCTCCAATTCTTGGATTACCATCGAGCGGAGAAAGCGTATTAACTTCAACTGATAAGTTTTTTAACGACTCATGTATTCCGTTGGGCATCTTTAACTTCCTTTAATGTTCTTGCGATGTCTTCCATTAAGTCGTGCGTCAATAGGCATGACCACCAAGAATAGCGATGGTCTCCGGCATTACTCTTGTGCCACTCATTGCGCTTATCGCATGCTAGTACGAATTCATCAATTGTCTTTGGACTTAGATTCCATGGACAAACATCGTCGTCGTTCATACTTGAGTATCTTCTGTGCGCTGCCGATTCCCAATGTTTTGTTAAGTTCTCTGGGAATAGTGATTTATTCTTTTTTATAAATTTCATACCTGAGCCCTTACGTTAGCGTTTAGTGTTCTCATGGCGTCAATCGCCGTTCTGAGACTTAGCAGCTTCTCGCGCTTTGACTTGGTTAGCGCTTCAGCTATTTTTAGGTCATAGGCAATGGTGTCCATCTTGTAGTCTGCCCATGCCTCTCTTTCCTTGATTGATCCTTTTGCCGAAAGATATTCTTTAGCCCAGTTTGATTTGTAAAGAGCTTCTTTTTTTGAGGAATCAACTGCGAGGGTTTCAAATGCCTCAGTTTCCCTCTCTAGATCATCCAAAAGACGGAGAATTTCCGACTCTACGTCAACTTGGCTAATAGGATTAGATCTGTTCAATATCAATCTCCTTCAGTAGTCCCCATTCAATACTGTCTAGGGCAGATAGTTGTAATTGCGTCCAATCATATCTTGAAATACCAAGTTTCGCTATAGCCATTTGCTCAAGAATCCAAGCATCACACATATCATCTGCTCCAGATCCAGCCCAAACAATTCCAGTTTTTGCAGATATTGAAGAGATGACTTCGTTCTTGCTTGCATTACCTTTTCCTGTTGCAAACTTTGCTCTGCACGTTGGTGGGATATCAACAAATGGGATCTTGGATTCCCAGAGTTTCATCCTCACCGCCCCTCCAAGTTCGCCAATGCTGTGCGACTGACTATTCCTAGCCCCAAATGCATAACCTTCAATTAGCACTAAATTAACATTTTTTCCAATGGCGGCTTCAAGTATCAAGTTAGAGATAACTGAAAGTCTTTCCGCCCCTTTAAATTTTGTTTTTATGACAGAAGGTTCCTCATTGATGCAATAACCAGTAGACGTTAATGAGAGGTCTAGCCCCATGAGGTTCATGAAACAAACCTACTACATGCAGAAGCCGGAAGAATTTAATCTCCCGGCTTCTGCATCTGTAACGGTCCTAAGGGTTTGGGCGCGCCCAGATAAACATTTTATATCAATTTTCGTCCCAAAACAGCAAACAACCGCCGGTGCCTGCAGAGCAAACCAGCGGTTGTGGCTTTTGGTTATAGGTTCAATATGCCTATGAGACCCGAGCTTCCTTGCCGTGGAGAAATCCACTAGACATTGGACCACCTTGCCTTTCTGTTCTCGAAAGTTAGCGTTGCTTTAGGTACCTAGTAAAAAAGTTTAGACTTATTCATTTTACAGAAAGGAGTAATAGTTGTATTAATTATTTTCCCATCCGTGCTTGGCTAGTCCAAGATCAAATGCTAATTGTGGATAATTACCAATTCGCACATGGCACGGCCTGCAAACAGCAAGAACATTATTTTCATCAAGGATTGATCCGCCCTGTGATCTGCGGATGATCTCATGAACATCTCTGCTCATATGTTGATTAAATGTTACTTTTTCATCATGTATCGCAAAAACTTTGCATGCTTCACAAAGTGGTCGCTCTCTCAGTATCTTTTCAACAAAGGGACGACGCTGTTTGTACAGTTCTTCTGTTTTTTTAGATCTTTTTTTAATTTGACTTTTTTGCTTGAGGGGTTTTTTCCTGTTCAGCATGGATGCCTCCATGTTGGGATCTATAGTGATGACGGATCTATCTCGTCAAATTTCCAACTACCGTCAAGTGTACTCCATAGAGCCCTGTCAATTGCTGTCTCTTCAAGATCGTAATCACGCAGCATTGAGCGGTGACGAATAATTGCCTTCTTCAGCAACTCTGCTTCTATCCATCCGTCAGACTCAATAACTTTCCCGGTTTCCATCATTCCTGTTACTTGGTCAAGTCTTTTATTTACGTGGAATAGAAATCTGCCGATCTTTGATTTACGACCATTGTAAGCTTGTGCTGCTTCCTTGGCTAATCTTCGCCCATCAGCACCCATTGCCTCATATCTAATTTTGTCATGAGCAGCGTCGTTCTCAATGTTGTAAATCTGCTCTTCTAGATTGTCAACCAGCGCAAGCAAGCACTGCTTCCATCTATCCCAGTTCTCTTCTTGAAGAAGAATTTTCTTCTCAGAAGAGTGGAGTTTATTCTTAACTTCTTCTGCAACCATTTCTGCGAATGCATCATCATTTATCATTACTTTTTCCATTTCGGACAAATAGGTTTATAACTACACCAGCCACAAAGGACTGACTTTACTGCTGGGAAATTTCCAGTTGAACAACTGTTATCTATATCACTTTTAACTTGCTGTATTGTTTCTACAGCTTCTTCTATTCCCTTTTCGCTTATGTCTCGCTTCAGTCTGACACCATCTTTTAGGTATAGAAGTTCTAAGTGATCTGCGTATCCAACCCCTGAAACGGACAGCGCTTTTGCGTATACGTTAAGTTGAAAAAATTTATCATCTTGGAATTCTTTTCTAGGAGTCTTGCCAGTCTTGTAATCACTTACAGTAAGCATCAAAGAGTCTTCACTTTGTGAATATCTATCTATGAATCCCTTTATTTTTACTCCGCCAATATCAACATTTACTTCATGTTCAATACCTAGCGGAACTATTAATTCTGGATTCTCTAGTCTCCAAAGATTCTCAATGCACCACCAAGCATTCCACCTGAATAGGCGAATTTTCTCTTCGCTGAGCATCAGGGTTTGCACGTTTGGAAACCAAACCTCATCCCATAGTTGCCTTGCGTAAAACTTCGCCAAATTTAATGTTCGTGAATTTTTTTCTTGCTTATAAAGCATTTCGAGAACATCATGAACGAAGTTTCCAAGCATTGACGATTCATTTGGTGCGTCTTTGATCAAGTCTATTTTACTGAACTTAAACTTTAATGGACACTGTTGATATGTCTGTATTGAAGAAACCGAAAGATGAGGTGGGGGAGTTAGATTAATCTGCTCTATTTGCATACTCACCGCCAAAAGAGATGCGAACCGACTCTGCGACAAGCAAATCTAGGCTTTGGTGTGTTGCTGTTGATTTTGTTGGCTTTGGATTTCCCTCACCATTTGCAATCCAGTAGTTATTTAGTTCAGCCTTTTGCTCACTGCTGAAATCCTTAACAATGGAAGTAAACCGATCCCACTTCTCAGCAAGTTCTTTGTCTTGAACAACAACGGGAGCGGGTGATTCTGCAATATCTTCTGCATCCATAGCATCGTCAGAACGAGCAAGGTAAAGACCAACGCCCAGAGTCTGTGCTGCCTTCTTGAGTGCATCAGACATAGCACCCTTCATCTCATCGCCAAGGTCAACAATGTCTCCAGCTTTTGTGCGCTTGATCTTTTGACCACCAATACCGTCCCTTGTGATTACTGGGCCGTAATTTTCTGTGTACTTGTCGCTAGTCATCCACGAAAGGCGGATGTGAGCAACGATGTACTCTGGATCCATAGCGTCCCTACTGCACGAGATGACCTCAAAAGACCACTTATCAATACCAAGAACCTTATTCAGCCTGTTGATAACTTCACTTACGGGGATATAGGTGAGTCGTGTCCCACCCTTTGACATTGTTTTTTCCATCTCTGGAGCAAACGGTTCCGCTAATTGCTTCATAATTTCATTACTCATTGGTTATTACCTTTCCTAACTATAATTGATGTTTTGAGATCTCCTGTTTCGCAATAAGTATCAGCATTGATCCCTATTGAGGAAAGTTCTTTTACTCTCCAATACGAAGGTGCGCAATAGTTGAGAAGTTCGAGTGCCACTTCTCTCGAGCTCTTTAAGTTTTCTCCAGTGTCCATATCAACCGAATACTGAATAATGCGATCAACGACAGCAGAGGCAAGTTCTTTATGTTGCCATCCCTTGCGATCATAAGAACTCTTTTTCTCAATAGTCGCACCGCCATCAAGTTCAACCTCTGTGCTGTTTTCAATTTCCATGAGTCGCGAGAAAGACGCACTCAGTGAGTCGTAAACCATTGCGAGATCTCTCTTGGCAAGGTTCAACTCAAGCAAAATTCCTGCAGTTTCAGAAACGCTAGGGTTTGTTTCTGTAAAAGCGGTAAATGTTGAGTCAATTTTAACTATTGCTTTCCGTAGAGCATTTACTGCTTCTACTGGATTTTCAATAATAGAGTTACTAATAAAATCTTCCGTGTCCATAATATTTCCTTTTTGCTAATTACTTATACTTAGACCACTATAGCGATTGATCTTCTTTGTGGCAACCCCAACCCTGCAAGATGAGTAAATGCACCAACGGCGGAGTCAACTTGGTCGTCGTGATCACATGCTTCTGGAAAGCTTGAGAACTCATCTAGCCAGTCAGTGAGCCACGGCCCACGAACAACTCTTACGTTTCCATTGGCGGTTGCTGCAGCGAAAGGTCTAGCCCTTGTTGTCTTGTCTCCAGTAGGCCTAGTTGAACCAAAGTCGTATCCAGGGACAACATAGCGAGCATATTGATCCATCAACGCTTTTCCGCTCGACCCTGGTTCTTGTTCAATTCTTATTGGAACTCCATGCCCGTCTTCATAAGCGGTTTGAGCAATCATGTGCTCAACCTTATCGCCTTTTAGCCTGAATCTCTTTACGTCAAGAACATAAGCAATGCCTTGGTCAAATAGCATTAAAGTCCCAACCGTGTAGTCTGGGTTTTGGTTTGAATGGGACGGCTCAGTTGCCGCTAAGTCCCAAAATCTAACTGCTTTTGCGGAACTTGTTATTTGAGGAATCTCATTGTTATCAATAATAACGAAAGCAGTCCTATCAAACAACGATCCGAGAGTAGTTGACCACCAGTCTCCCTCTTCGAGCCTTCTTCGCTCTATCGGGTCAAGGGCGGAAAGTGCTTGACGGTATGATGCTGCGTCAATTCCGGGGTTGTCGGTCAACTTTGAGGGGACAAATATCCTTCCCTCTGCCAACCCTTCAACAATAAACCTTTGCCTAACCCAGTTTGGGGCAGGGTTGGATGCTGCCCTCATTCTGAGTGGAACCTTGGCAAGCGGACCAGATGATGGACGACGTAGACGGGAGAACATGTACCTATAGTCCGATTCTCGTATTTCCGTAACCTCGTCCATTCCTATGAACTGAAACTCTGAACCTTTGTAACGAAGATAGTCCCCAGCGTTATTTAGGTACCCAAAGGATACTCTTGCCCCAGATGGGAAAGTCGCCACGAAACTGTTGTTATTCCAGTGGACATCGTCGTAAAGATTTATCCAGCTCTTAAATCTGTCCATGAGTGCGCCGGGAAGCGAGAGGTCGGCAAAGGTACGTCTAAAAAGGATCGCTGAATAGCTAGGAACGTCAACATACTGCAGAGCAGACATCAATAATGCTGAACTCTTTCCACCACCTGCTGCTCCGCCAAATAATCCCTCAATTGAATTTGTGCGTAAAAAAACTTTTTGGTTTATTGATGGTTCCTCTGGGCAAAACGGTGGCATTCTTGGCTGAAGATATTCAAGAACCTTATTCCAATCGGTTGTCATTATTTTTATCTCCTACGCCACAAGCCACTGCATTAGGCTACTGTGTAGCATATGCGAAAAATCCTGCAGTCACTGCTAATCAAGTTTAATCGGTCAACCTTCGCTTATTTGCTAATGAGTTCATTTATACTGTTGAGTGGAATTGGCGCTGGGTTAATCTATGCGCCAGCTGGTTTAATAACCGCGGGTATCTCCTGCGGCCTATTCGGTTATATCTTGGGTCGTGAGTAAAAAGTATGGCATGGAACTCCCGTAGTGATAAATCTATAAATGGGGCGGAATCAAAAGATCTTGGGCCTGGTGCTCCAATATCTCACAACCCCGGCTATTCAGGAAGACCATATAGGGACTCATGGGATATTGAGCGAGCATACAAAGAGGGCATGCAGAAGGTCACTTGGGTTGCTAGGTGTATTGACGCTATTGCAGGAAACCAAGCAAGACTTCCAATACAACTGAGAAAAGATAACTCGCCAGACGGGGAAATACTCTCTGGTAAGGGCGCAAAAAACTCAAGGCTTCTTGAAGTTCTGAACAATAAATCAAATATCGGTGAAAACTCTTTTATCTTTAGATATAGAGTTTCTGCTCAATTGTTGCTTGGTACCCGTGGTGTCTTTATAGAGAAGGTGCGGGGACGTGATGGCGGCATTGTCGGCCTGAACCTTCTTCCGCCTCAATCTACGGCTCCAATTCCAGATGCAAAAAAGTTCGTTTCTGGATTTGAGGTTCAAATGCCTCATGGACAAAAAGTTACTCTAAAACCTGAGGATGTTCTGTGGATTCGCAGACCTCACCCGCTCGATCCTTACCTTTCGTTGACTCCGCTAGAAGCATGTGGAGTAGCGATTGAAATAGAAAACTTAGCAAAGCTCTACAATAGAAACTACTTGCTCAACGACGGAAGACCAGGTGGACTTTTAGTTCTCCGTGGCGAAATTGACGACGATGACAAGGAAGAACTCAAGAGTCGCTTCAGGGGAAACCTGTCTAGAACTGGGTACACCTCTGTGATCGCATCTGATGATGGCGTTGACTACGTTGACACATCTGCCAGCCCACGAGATGCTGCATACATGCAGATGAGGCAGATAACAAAAGAAGAAATACTTGCATCATTCGGTGTACCAGAATCCGTAATAGGAAACGCTGCTGGCAGAACCTTCAGCAATGCAGCCGAAGAGATTCGTGTTTTCTGGATGGAAACAATGCTTCCTCATCTTGAGATCCTTGAGCGGGGGCTTGATGAACTTGACGATGACTACTACCTAGACTTTGACACATCAAACGTCCCAATCATCATGCTTTACAAGCAAGAGCAGAGAAGATACTTGATGGATGAGTTCCAAGCTGGACTCATATCAAACAACGAATACAGATATGGTTCTGGGCGCAAAGAGACAGAAAGCGATTTGTCGGACTCGCTATTGATGAATCCAAACCTCATTCCGATTGCAAATACAAAGAAGAAGATGGAACCACCTGCTGCGGAGCAAGGCGGAGTTCCAGGAATGCCTCCAGGTGCCCCAGGAATGCCACCAGGTGCTCCCGGAATGCCGGGAATGCCTCCAGTAATGGGAATGCCTCCTGGCATGCCAGGCGGAGAGCAGCCGATTGATCCAAACACAATGGCTGGAGCACTTGCTCAAACAACAATGCCTCAAGATGCAGTTGCCCCACCATTGGGAGTTCCGCCAGAGCAGTCACCACCAGAAACAACCTTAGCGACAGCTCCGCCAGAAGAAGAAGAAGAAGAAGAACAGTTTTCCCCAATACCACTAGTCCCTGGCACGAAATCGCTAGAGCAGTTGGATCTTGACAGGTGGGAAGAGATTCTGAACAGAAGCATTGAAAGAGTTGTAGAGAGACAACAGCGTGTTGTTCTGGAAAAAATCTCAGGAGCAAAGGCTAAAAAATCACTCTTTGCTGGAACTCTAGACATTGACTCCATATTTCAGTCAGAAACATGGGATCGCCAGATGGATGAAGACATAAAGCCAGTCATTGCGGCAATTATTCAAGATGCGCACAAAGAAGTCACAAACAAAGACACCAAGAGCGCTAAAGCGTGGGCTTCTAGTCAAGATATTCAGGCTCAAGTAAGTTCCCAGATGATCAGAATAAAAGAAATAAATAAAGAAACAAGAGACAAAATCTCAGAATCAATGTTCACATCCTTAAATGTTGCAGGAGAAGAGCAAAGATCATCAGCATTTAGGGAATTAGTAGTTTCTCACTATGCAAACGTCATGGCGCGGAAGAGATTTGAAGTTGCCGAAGACGAATCACGCAGAGCGTGGACATTTGGAAGAATGTTTCAGTAAACCATTTCTGTAAAACATCAATAAATTGCTAATACTTCCTTTGTAACGACCATTTCCTCGTTTATTATCGTTTCATAACCAAAGGAGTTATTCGCATGTCCTATACATACTCACAAAATATTCAATACAAAGCAAGCACTGGTCAGGTAAATCTAGACCAAGCACAGGGAATAGTTGAGTGTTTTGTTGCTGGTATAGGTAACAAGGATTCCGTTGGTGACGTATGCGCAACTGGAGCATTTGCTAAGAGCCTTCTGCGCCGTAAGCCACGTGTTGTATGGGGTCATAACTGGAACGATCCAATAGGTAAAGTCCTTGAAATGTATGAGGTTCCGCCAAACGATCCTCGCCTCCCACCAAAAATGAGATCAGCCGGAATCGGTGGACTTTATGCGAAAGTCCAATTCAACTTAAACTCAGAAAAAGGCAAAGAAGCATTCGCCAATGTTGCATTTTTTGGTGAAGAGCAAGAGTGGTCTATCGGATACAAAACTCTCCGTGCACAGTTTGACCAAGGATCACAAGCAAACATCTTGTACGAAGTTGAACTCTATGAAGTTTCTCCAGTTTTGCACGGTGCTAATCAGCTGACTGGCACAATTTCTGTAAAAAACGCAGATGGCGTAAAACCAATGATGATGCCAATGATGCAGGGAATGCCAAACATCCCAGAAGATGAAGTTCAGAGGAAGCTGCAGGAAGAACTTTCTTTGCAAACTGGATCAAAAGTAAAGATCTCGTCCATTGAGGATGGCTCTGTCACATTTACCACTGGCGAAGAAGACGAAGAAGAGTCATACAAGTGTCGTTTTCATAATGACAACGGTACCTATATGTTCTCTGCTCCACAGCGCATAAATAAGCCAATGCAAATGCCAGGCCAGATGCCACAACAACCACAACCAATGATGCCAATGGGAATGCCTTCGCGTCCAATGGTTCCACAGAATCCAAATCAGACAGTTATTGTTCCACAGGTCTTGCCAGGTGGCATGCCTAACCAGATGCCACTTGTTCAAATTGACTACGCTGGTGAAGATTCATCAAGCAAGCCAGCAGGAAAGCCAAAGTTGGTTCAGGAAGAAGCAGATCTTGCTGAAGCCCTTATAAAGATAACCAAAAGACACGGCAAGTTCAACGAAGATGCGAACGGCGTTTGGGCTGGATATAAGCCTGCAGCGGAGAACATGGTCGCAAAAATTGGCGTCAAATGCTCAAACTGCGTCATGTATGAAGGCAATGGTGTTTGCAAGATAATTGCATTGAAAGTGGAAGATGGTGGCAAGTGTCGCTTCGCCGTTATCCCAGAGGGCGTAGTGAAGGTAAGCCCTATCAAGAAGCAAGAAGTCTTAGAAGAAATGCAAGAAGAAGAAGTCAAGTGGCTCAAAGAGGTTGAAGACAAGTACCTAGAAGTATTTGTAAAAGGCGACCTAAGGCATGCAGTCAAGAGCAAGCGTGATGCGCTTGTGCCTTCAGTCAAGTTGACACGCATAGGCGAATACTCCGTAAAGTCTGCAAGCAATGAAATTTATTACTTGCCAGTAACTAAAAAAGATGCATTTGAGATGAAGCAGGCAATTGACCCAATCATTGACTACTACCGAGCAGAAGCATATGTTGATGATGGTGGAATTGTTTTCACATCTGGCGTAAATAAAGATTTTGCAGAAGCAGTTAATAACGCAGTAAAAGCACTCGGCAGAAACCTTGCAGGACGTACTGCTAGGGCTGGCCGTGGAATGGCTGCAAGATTTAATCCAAAGGCATGGGACGGCGACAACGACGGATTAGTTCAAGAAGGAACTCCATACCAAAGACCAGCAATTCCAGGCATCAATGACTTCGGAACAAGAGGCGTCGTTGACGCAGCACGCGCAACAGCAGCATTCAAGAAGCAAAAAGGCGGAAGCAAGAAACCAGCAGCAGACAGGAGAGCTCTATCTTCTGGTAAAAGAGATCTGAGCCGTCACTCAAATAGGGATCGTGACCTTGAGAAGCAATTCCCAAATGCAGAAGAAAATGCAAAGAGAGAAGCGCATGACAAACTGATTGATGCATGGGAAGCTGGCATGGACATGAGCTTCACCACGATTGGGCGTCAGCAAGACGAGCGTGGTGGCAGATTCTCAGAGGACTTCCTTCGTGGTCGTGAACTTGGCTACAACGACGCAAGGTCACGCTGGTTTGGCAAAGGCACAGCAAAGCAGCCAAAAGACTTCAATGAAAAGCAGAAGGCTTCTACGAAGTATTCAAGTTGGTACAGAGACGTCGTTTCTCAATTAGGACGAGGCAAAGCTAACCGCTCGGAAGATTCAAGCAGAGAACAGCAGTACGCAGGAATTGACGCAGGAATGAAAGATTTCCTCATGGCCGTCGCTCCAGATACTTCTGGCTGGGCCAGGGAAGATAGAGAAAGTCTAGCCAAACTCGAAAGCGAATATGGATTCGGTAGAGGCGGTCTCTCTTCTGGCATTCGCTTTAATGAATCTGGAGACATTCCCGCAAAGCCTAGAAAGCCTAAACGGACAGTTGACCCAAGTCTAAGAAATACCTCAAAAAATCGAGCAATGATGACTGCCGAGCGCAGGCTTGAGGAGATGGCGAATTCTGGTGATGCAGAATATGACTCCATCATGCAAAGAGCAAGGGAAGCTCTTTCAAATGAGGGCGTTCCGGGATATAGATTAACCAATGAGTATGGGGAGCCAAATTCACTGGTTGCACAGAAAATGCAAGAAATTCTAGCCGCAGATATTCAGCGGGATGGTCTCTCTTCTGGTAAAAAGAGTTGGGTAGACCTCGCAGAAGAAGAAGCAGGAAACGATCCTAAAGCACTTGCCGATTTCCTGATTGACAGAGGGGTCCTCGAAGAAGACCACCCAACAATTAAAAAGCTTAGAAACAACAAAACAAACGACGCTGAATATGAGAAGGCATTTGAAATGCTTGCCGAAATGGATGCCGAACGAGGTGGTCTCTCTTCTGGTAGAAGAGAACTAGGCAAGCCATTCTCCTCATACGAAGAACTCAGCAATAATGAGCGCTCCGCTATTGAGCAGACGTATTTTGCGGATAATCCAGGCAGCGAGCGTCCTGGTTCACGTGACTACGACCCAGAAATTGCTAAAGCAGACTTTGAAGATAATCCATCAAAGTATGGTTACTCTGCAAACTTCAGAAGAGACGCTGTCAATGCACTCAAGAAAACTGGACTCTCCTCAGATGAAGCAGGAGACATAGTTGCCAACTGGGAACAGAATGACGCTATTCATAAGCGCTACCTGAGAAATGCAAATGGCGACACGCTTGAGGCAATGACCAGTGCTTACGACGACTACCTTGATAGACCGTATGGCAGGGGTGGTCTGTCTTCTGGTAGAAGAATGTCTCCTGAGCAATTAAAAGAACGACTGAGGATGGTTGCAGCACTTCCCGATCATCGCAAAGAAGAAGTTTATATAAACCTTTCTGATAATGATAAAAAATACGCAGACGTAATTGAGAAGTTGATATCTGACGGAACGATTACAGGTGATAACTCTTGGTATGACTATTCATCAAACTCCGCACGGGACGTGATGAGTGACGCAGAGATCTATGATGCCGTTTATGGTGGCATGCCGGATGAAGATGAACTTGACTCGTATGCGGGCAGTGTTGATTTTGGTTTTGAGTCATCTGGATCACGTGGGTCAGAACGTGACTACAGCCCATCAAGCGATGAAGTTGAAGAAGCATATATATCAGAGTCTATTGATGAAATGACTGGCGAGGATTTCCTTACCGCCCTCAGAGCAAATATGACGCCAGAACAGTTTGAAAAGTCAATAAGAGACTATGAAAGTGGCGCAACTAGAGGTATATTTATTCCAGAAGGTGGTCTGTCTTCTGGTAAAAAGCCAACTGGTGAAAAACTTGTCGTCAACTCCCTTGGCAAAGATGTGCCATTGGCTGAGCGCCTGAAAGAAATAGACGAATTTTCCACTGAAGATCTAGGTTACGAAGTATATGAAGTACTGACCAACACTACGAGTTCACTAAGCGACGACCCTGGTTGGGATTATTTAGAAAGAAACCACGGCATCAATAAGTCCGACTACAAAAACCGCCCCGGCGACTTTGGGTACCGCTCGTACGATGAAGACAGTTATGACATCAGGCAAGCAATAGAAGATTCAATGTCCGAAGATGAGCAGCGGAACTTTTTAAAGACTTCATCCGAACTTGAGGCTGGCCTAGAAGGTGAAGGTGGTCTCTCTTCTGGACGAGGAATTGATCCACGCCAAGGAGACCCAGCAAACATAACCCCAGAAGAGGCAGCAGCCCGCACCGATGACATTGGTGCAAACTTCAGATACTTGTTTGTTTCCCCAGATGCGGTTGCATTCAAGTACAACGGCAAAATGCGTGAGATCAGAGCAGAGTCGGATAATGGTATTTACGACTCTCTTCGTCGGTCAAAGGCTGGAGCTCTTTACTTTGGTGGCATAGATAGCGAGTCCGGTGAATATAGGACATTCAGGCTTGACAGAATAGAGGGACTTATCCCTGGAGCAAGCAGGCAAAGCACGTCATCTGGCCCATACAGCAGAGCAGGAATGTCTTCAGGCAGAAGAGGATTGTCTTCTGGAAGAAGAGAACTAGGTAAACCATTCTCCTCATGGGAAGAACTCAGCGACAATGAACGATCCAATATTGAGCAGATTTATTTCGTAGACAATGCAAACAGCGAACGACCCGGTTCGCGTGATTATGACCCAGAAATTGCCAAAGCCGACTTTGAAGACAATCCAGCAAAATATGGTTATTCAGCAAACTTCAGAAGAGACGCGATTAACGCACTCAAGGAAAATGGCGTTTCTTCAGATGATGCAGCAAGCATAGTTGGGTACTGGGAAGAAAGTGATGCCATTCATAATCGGTACATAGGAATGGCTAATGGCAACACGCTTGAGGCAATGACCAGTGCGTACGATGACTACCTTGATAGGCCTTACGGCAGGGGTGGTCTGTCTTCTGGTAGGTACGGAGAGGAATACGATCCTTCAAAGAGAGATCCAAGCGATTACGCACAACTCAATGGAGAACCTCATAGGCCGCGTTGGGACGGAAAGTCCGGACAATGGGTTTATGACACTCCAGATGACGGAACATCAAAAACCCGACCACATAACTGGGATACTCCCGATACACCAGCAGAAGACCACGATATGTTCTGGAGGGACTACGTTACAATCCCGTACCAAGAACTCCTAGCCGAATACCCAGTTGTTGCTGGAGAAAAAAGCCCTGCCATATCAGGCAGAGTGCAAAGACTTGCAGCTGCGAGGCGCTTTAGGATGGGATTGCCATTTGATGGAAAACTAAAGCCAAAGCGTATTCGTCAGTTTGGGCAGATGAGTGAAGACGAAACGGAATACAAAAAGCAATTAGTTGCTGAAGCAATAGCTAAAGATTTTTCACATAGTGGACTAAGCGTAGATGAACTTGCTTACAGGTTTAATGCAACGCCATTGCAGATACATGATGTTCTTGATTCAGTAGCAGAGTTAGCTCCTGAAACTTTTGACGGCGATAGAAGAGCTACTGATATACCATCTCCATCAAGAGAAGTGCAAAGGCTAAGAAGAGAAAGAATTGAGCTGGCACAAGAGTATGACACTGCATTAAAAACCAACAAAGATATACTTTCTAGAAGAAGTGATCTTATTGCAGAACACCCATCAACTCAGCGTATGAAAGATGTTCAAGCACTAAGGCTAGCCAAGCAAAAGCTACGCTTAGCTGGAGTATCGTTTGAAACTGCCGATAAAGATCTTGAAGCGCTGCGATCAGAAGATAATAAAATAGTCAACGCAAAGCTCAAGGAAATATATGACGTAGATGATGAGGATTTAGCATCTACGGCAAGAGAAATATTTGAAGAAAATTTATCAGAAGACTTTGATGAAGATGGCGAGTACATTGGTTCTGAAAGTGCATTTTATGATGTAGAAGATGCCAAGCAGGATCTAATAAAAGATTGGAATTTAGTAAATGTCCTCGTAGACAGCGGACAAGCAAAAGATGATGAAGACGCAGAAGAGATTCTTTCTGGTTTAGTTTTTAATGATGTTGCTGCTTTGATACCTGACGAAAACGTTATACGGGTATTGGCTTTCAATCAGGCAAAACAGATTGAACTTGAATTAAACCGCTATAAAGAAGTTGCATCAAAACTACAAGCAAATGACCCAGCTCTAAATGCTTCAGAAAAAGAAAATATAAATGAAATCTTTAAACTTGAAGCAGAAGCGACAAACGCAGTCAACGCAGCATTGCAAGATGTTGACGTTCCTAGCAAGCCTAGAACACCAAGCAGCGCAAGGGGACTCTCCTCTGGACGCAGCAGAAGTGACAGCGACGGCGTAGACGTAGGAACGGTAGCTGGATCTGTATACAGTTCAACAGCAACAAGAGGAATGTCTTCTGGAATGAAGTTTGAGCCAATGGGCGATGCTTACGAGAGGATTGATGCAAATAACGAATCGTCCCTCAGGACAGCAGCTATTCAAGTTTTGGCAGAGACACCAGAAGTTGAAAAAGAATTTTCAGGTGAACAACTGTATTCATATGTAATGCCAAACGCAGAAAACTCAGCACCATATCGAGATGAAATAAGAAATTACCAACTTGCAAAATTGGAACATGCTCTCAAGGTGCGTGAAGAAATAGTAAAAGCAGTATACGAAAAAAATCCAGACGTACAAAGACAAATAAACGCAATGGACGTATACGACTTTGACAAAAATAATGGAGGTCCATTACGTTCGGAAACGGTTGATAGTCTTGCTGATCTTGATGATTTTATTCAAAAGATCCGTGATGAAGTTGAAATGTTTGAGGACAGGTACGACAGGAAGTCTCAGGATTTAGAAGATGCAAGAGAACTAATTCCGGATACATATAGAGAAGTTGAGGCAGCAAAACTTGAACTTGAGTCAGCAAGAATGGATCTTGATGAAGGCGACATTGAACTAGACGAATACACAAAATTGGTTGAAGAAATAAACTCAAGAGTAAATGAACTTAATCAACAGCTTGATGAATATAGAAGCAATCGAGACGATTTGGCAGAAGAAGTATCGGAAGCTGCATTTTTTGGTGATGGTAAAATGTCAGCACAGGTTAATGACATGGTTGCTAACTACATGAACTTCAGTGATTCTGGTAACCCAAGAAGCGCTCGACGTTCTTCCCTCTCATCTGGGCGTCGTGAGATGATGCAAGACACAATAGCCGCAGATGAGAACAGCGCTAGACGTGAGTCATTGCTTGATGCCGACATGGCAGAAACCGACAGGATGTACAGTTCATTCATGAGCCGTCCGTCATCTGAGAGGGCTTCTGCGTTCGCAAGCTACAGGCGTGAAACAGGCAAGTCCCCAAACCCAAATGACCCTTCTTTCAAGAGATGGATCGCTGGGCTTGAGAGCGACTTGATAATGCGTGAAGATAGCGGAGAAATGTCTGGAAGAGATTCTGGGCGTGGACTCTCGTCAGGACGTAACAGAAAAAAAGGGTAAGGGGCGAGGTATCAAATCGTCGCCCCTGGTCTGAAGAAGATAGGCAGAAATTTGCGGATAGGGATATCCTACGCGCACAAACACGCCCAGGAAAAAGAAGACCAGGCCCGTCATCCGACGAGTACAGAGAATTAAGTTCAGGCAAAAGTACCTCAAGGACATCTGGCGCAACAGCAAGAGTAGAAGAGCGCGCAAATGACCGTGAAATGTGGTTACTTGGCTACGAAGGACTAACTCCAGAAGACATAGCCAAGAGGCTTAACTCTACGCCAAAAGAAGTTTCAGAAGCACAGAGCAGATATAGAAGAAAGTACGAATCAGTACCATCATTTGCTAATGAGCGTGAAGAATTGGCTTCAATGCGCGAAAGAATTGCATACGATTTGCTTAGTTTTGCAGACGGAGACAAAGAACAAGAAGACATGGCAGTACGTATGCTGTCAGACAGGTATAACGAATTTGGAAACAGGCCAGGATCCTATGAAAATAGGTCTAGAGCTGGACTTTCATCTGGCGCAGCACTAGCAGAACGTAGCAACGTAGAAGTTGGCGACATGGTGCAGGTTGGCGGAGAAGACTGGGGCTCGGTAGAAAGAGTTGACAGAAGGAATATCTGGATCAAGCCACTGGAGTGGAATGATGGAACTCCAAACACTTCTGGAAGACTTGTTTCAATTCCAAGAAAACTTGAAGAAATATCTGTTTTCAGAAAACCAAATAGAAACTCTTCAACTAATTTAGTTCAAAGAGATGGAACGCCAACTAACAGGTTGAGCAGGAGAACCCAACTCCCACTAACCGTTTCCAGAGGTTTGTCTTCCGGGGCTAGAAGCACTTATGTTCCACCAATGAATGATCTTATTAAAGAAAAAATAAGAACAAGATTTATTGGTTCAAAAATAAAGTCAAGACCAATGACGCAAAACTTGGAGCACTCTCCTGGTGGAGAATGGTTGCTGGATGGAGCAAAAATCCGTAGCTTATTTGTTGACGAAACTGGAAAATCAATACCAGACAGCCAAATAGCAAAGACTTTGAACATTTCAGTTAAAGAACTGGAAAGCATAACAGCAGAAGGTAATGGAGTATCAGAACTTGATATTCGTAAAATAACAGAGGCAATTTTCCTTGGCTTGACTGAAGGAAGAGTGAATAGCTCGGTAATAAGCGAACAAGAACTTAGCCGAATCCCTGAAAAAGATAGGGGTTTGGCTGGAGCTTTATTCCAGTCAGCCGAAGAATCCCAAGGAGTTGGTAGCCGTATTGGGATCCTTGACTACCCAGATGTAGTTGGTACTCAAATATGGGGATTTGGCTACTCTCCTTACTGGATAGATAGCACTGAAGAAACAACAATAACTTCTATTGGCAAAACATCAAGAGATTCAGATAGAGCAAAAGATTCATTCCGAGCACTGCTTGAGGATGGGGAAATTCTAAGAAGCGTTTACCCATCTCCAGAACCATTTGGATACACGGACGATTTGTCTGATGTGGTCATTGGAGCCGAGACGGTAACAAAAGCTCCTAGCGCAAATGCTGGGGAACTGGTTCCACAAGGTGTTGTACTAGAGAGTTCAAACTTCCCATTGAGTAAACTAATTCAAGCACTTGGGGCAGATCCAGACAATAGACTAGATGTTTTGCAAAAAATACTAGATACAGGATTAGTTATTGACAAACAAGGGTTCAACAACTGGGCTAAGAAGGGTGTTCCATCGCAGTATATTGACCACCTTATTGACCGTGGCGTGATCAAGAGCGCCGCAGATGCATTTGGCCCAGAAGTCGGAGAGTTTGACAGAATGTCACAGGCCGGAGAAGCTTACGAGAGATTTAAGGCTGTTGTTGAGAAAAACAGAGTTGGTAAAGCATACGCAATTCTCAACTTTAGTAAGTCGGAAGATCTAGATGGAATAATATCTAGATGGAAAGAAAGAAAAGCAAAAGCAAAGGCTGCTAGCCCTACTTCGCCAATAAAGATTTCAGGAAAAGCATCACGTATCTCCGATTCTAAGAAAAAAGAGATGGTTGAAAGATACAACCTAGCAGCGAAGAAAAAAGGACTCCCATCCCTTACGTACGATGAAATATTTGGAAATCCTTCGTCTGGGCTTAGTAGTGGCGCAAAAAGATTCTCAAATGTAGATGGAAATGCGAATAGGAAAATGACTGCACGCGTTGACGTTAAGTACCCATCGCTGCCAAAGGCATATTCAAATATTTCAGACATTCCAACCCCAGCAAGGCTCGATGGCGCCCCCCTTTCGTCGGGAAGAAGAGACGAGCTATACCAGACATTGACCAAGAGCGTTATACAGCAAATGGAAGATTCAATAGCAAATGGCACAAGATGGTCACCGCCATGGCGCATGGGTGGAATGACTCCTCAAAACGGCACGACTAAGGCCAGATACAGAGGCATAAATACACTAATGCTCTCAATAGCCCAGCAGGAAGGTGGCTACGAAAAGCCAATATGGGCTTCTTTTGACCAATGGAAGAGCAAGGGTGGAAGTGTCAAAAAGGGAGAAAAAGGAACTCCAATTATCTTCTACTCAAGAGTTGGCAGGGAAGTTGAAGATAGGAACAATCCAGGAGAACTTAAAACGGAGAGCCGTGGAATACTCCGCGAAAGTTATGTTTTCAACTTAGATCAGGTTGAAGGGATAGATCGTTCAATATACGACCCTGAGGATGCATTGCCTGAGGACATGAGAAGAACAGATGTTGATGACATCTCTAAAGCTCTAAATATTGACCTCAACCATTCTGGAGATAGGGCATACTTCAGCCCCCTTCAAGACAAGATAGTAATCCCGCCATTCTCGGAGTTCTCATCTCCAGAGGGGTACTACGGAACACTTCTCCACGAGATAGTTCACTGGACTGGGCACAGCAGTCGTCTTGATAGGCCAAACATGGGTTCACCCAAAGTTGAGTCAGAATATGCATTTGAGGAATTAATAGCAGAACTTGGAACGGCATACCTTATGTCAATACTTGACATAACTGTTGAGCCGAGAGAAGACCATGCTCAATACCTCGCATTCTGGGTACAGAGGCTAAAAGATGATCCAGACGGCTTGATGCGCGCAGCAACATCTGCACAAAAAGCCGTTGATTACATAATTGAGAACGTTCCAGCCCTCAAGGAAGCGCAAGACAGAGCAGACGCTATTGCCAACGAAGCGAGGCAAGAAGCAAAGGAAAGGGCAGATGCCGTAAAAGCATCACGCCCAGCACCAAAGAAGAGATCAGCAACAACAAGGAAACCAACAACAAGAAAAAAGAAATGATCCATTATTCTCAGCGAATAATAGGGTACTCTTTCATCATAAGTTATTTTTATAGACTAAATTTTAGGTATAATTTTACGGCACGACACTTAGGAGCCAGAATTCATGGAAACTGAAAATAAACCAATGTTAAGCATTGACGGAGAAGGAAATGTCCTTAAATGTGCAAAAGGTGCAGTAGCCACCGATTGCGGCTACAAGGCTGGCGCAGCGGTATGTGCAAAGTGTGGAGCAGCTCCAGTTGAGATGAAAATGATTCCAATTTCCAAAAATAAGGAAATGATGGAAGATGAAGAGATGTCGGAAGATGAGAACGAAGTAAATATCTATCTCGGCGAAGGCGACGAAGAAGCCGACGAGATAGAAGAAGAAGTTGAGTCTCCAGAAGACATGGACGAGATGAAGATGTCCTACTACAAGCAGTATGGCTGGGATGGATATAAGAAAAAGTACGGAAAACTGCCTTATGTTCCAGAGCAAATGGGCGAAGAAATGACCGAAGAAAAGGGCATGCACGGCATGCCTAAGAAAAAAGGCATGGGCAAGCGTAATGCTCCATCGCCAATGGGCATGATGGCAGAAATGTCAGACGAAGAGCTTGAAGCAGCAGAGTACGGCGAAGAGAAGATGTACGGCATGAATACGATGCCAAAGAAGAAAAAAGGCATGGGCATGGGCGTGCCTATGATGGAAGATGAAGAAGAAGACGACGAGATGATGGACGAAGAAAAAGCCATGATGCTCGAAGACATGCGTAAGCGCAGAATTGAATCAATGGGTATGAAGGCTGCCGAAATTGGCAAAAACGGATACGTTTGCGCAATTGAGAGAAAGACACACCCCGGCAACGCAGCAGTATGTGATGACTGCCCAGGTGGATGCATCTCAGAAAAAGGATTCCCCGGATTACTTCAAATTGAAGGATTGGTTGAATCACAATTCAAGGGAATAGTCATTGACTCTGGATACTCCGCTGCCGCTGACATGTTCGTTGTTGATGTTCAAACAAAAGATGGTCAAGTACGTGAAGTTTTCGTTGATGGAACTTCAGCAGAAGTTGTTGGTTTCCACAAACTTGACGAGTCAGTCTTTGAGCAAAAGTCAGCACTTAGTGGAATGACTGTTATTGGTTTCTCTGATGCTGCTGAAATTGCAATCAAGTCAATAGAGGGACAAGTAATCGCAGTTGAGCCAGACGTATTTGAAGGCGTTGACTCATACGCTGTAGAGATTGATGGAATAGATGGAAAGTCATACGATGTTTTCGTGTCACTTGATGGCGAAGTTCTTGGCTACGACAAGTACGAATCAGAGGAAGCACAAGAGATTGAAGCTGAAGCAGCAGAGATCGCCTTGAAGAGAGCTTTCTCTGATGATAAGAGAATGTCTCTTGCTAAGGAAGGAATGGCCCTTCCTGATGGATCTTACCCAATAACTTCAGAAGAAGACTTGCGTAACGCGGTGCAGTCCTATGGTCGTGCCAAGGATAAAGAAGCAGCAAGACTTCACATCATGAAGCGTGCCAAGGATCTTGGAAAAGAAAACTTGATCCCACCAAATTGGGTTATGGGTGGAGATATGTCAAAGAAGTCAGGGAATGTTGATGAAAGTTTCATCGCATCTTTGGTTGAGTTTGAGTTGCTCCAATCAGACACAGACACCAACTAAGAAAGACTGGCCCGCAGATGACGGGTAAGAGACACCGTAAAAATAGAGTCTATCTATCTCCTAGTCTTTTCTCACCTCTCTCAGAAATGAGAGACTTTGACGAGACTGCCATAGCTTTTAAGAACTCAGTAATAAATTCAATTAAATCTGCACGCCTTAATGCAGATCTTGCAGTCAAAGCACTCCCTGGTGCAAAAGACTCAGACGGAAAGAAAAGAACCAACACCGGAGAGATTCCTGGTGTAGTTGATATAAACGGTGTGAGATTCAAGCCGGGAGAAAAGGGCGGAGAAAACAAAACGTTCCTGTGGCTTCCAAACCTACAATCAAAAATTAACGAATCAAGAAAAGATGTTAACTTTGGCTGGGTTGAAAAAGCAAAACCAGAAGCAGAAGAAAAAAGAAAAAAACCAGAAATCCGTGTACGTAAATACAAGATCAGTCCGAAGACTGGTGGAGTTATTGAAGGCTCGGAAGAGCGGGTAAATCCTTATAAGCTCTGGTCTGGTGAACCAATGGAGAAATCTATTGAGTTTAAAAAATTACCAGGAATGAATATTGGTAGGAGCGTTGCCGGTGGGAGCCTTGGCGCAAGAGCAGCAGCAAAACTAGGTATATGGGTTGACGACTTAAACAAGTTTAGGTGCCCTCCAGGAAGTCCTGCCGCAAACCAATTTACTGATGCAAGTGGTTCAAACTGCTTTGGATTTTCTCCAGGGAAACTAATAGATTTTGCACGAAGAGTGACGGGCGTGGCAGATGAAATGTCACGTATTGAACTCAGCGAAAGAGATGCAATAAGAGGAAGACCGCAAACGGCTGGACTTTCTTCTGGTCGCGTCTTTAACAATATGTGGTGGAAAAATCACTGGGGAGTAAAGCAGACAAGGGCAAAGAATAGAAATGACCCATATTCTCCAGAACTAGATCTAGAGAATGTTTCCGTAGAGGAAACACCGTCTGAGTTTCGCTGGTTTGTCAGTGGAGCAAAAAGGGCAAGAACTGGTCTTGAAGCATCAAAGCGGCGAGTCTCTAGACTTCAGGATTCACTTGGAATAGAGTCATCTCCAGAAAAAGAAGCAGTTAACGCCGACAGGATAGAAGCAATTGAAGAACTCAATAAAAGAGGATTGCTTGAATTAGAACTTACTGATAGAAAATCTTACAGCGAAGTTGTATCAGTCATATCAAACAGATTAAGAGACAAAAACCCAGAAGCTTGGGCAAAAATGTCTGACAATCAAAGACAGCAGTTAATTGAAGCAGATGTTGACAGATGGTACGCAACAGAAAGATCAATGCTCGACGCATTGCTTGATACGTATGTCCAGATGCCTGACCATATAGGAAAAAACTTAAGGGAACTAAGCTGGAGTAAGAACCCAGAAGGTCCTGATGAGGCAAGGGCAAATGCTTTCGGCTCTGGTTTTGAGCACTCAACAATAGGTATTGACCTTGAAACAATAATGGACAACCAAGAAGCAATGTTGCCAAGCCTTGATGAGTATTCAAGAATGAGGATTGACGCAATAGGTGGTTCAGACTCAGAAAATGCACAAGCCGCTAACGACTTCTTAGTTAGCTCACAACTAGAAGCCCGCAGGACTGCCGCCCTCGCCTTGGGTCACGAAGGTTTTGCAAGGCACATAATGTACCACGAACTTGGACATACTCTGCAAATAACCGCAGTAGGAAGAAAAATAAAATCAGAAATTGATTCAAATGGATACTATGAATACTTTGATTACCAAGGAAATAAAAAAAGAATAACAAAAGTAGAAGAAATAACACCAGAAGCGGTTCTTGATGCATTTAGTGATCCCGATCTTCTTGAGTCCATAAATAACGTTATGAGTCGTTCTGATTCAGTTAAGTTTCTTGCTGGCTCGTATCCACAAACAGTAGAAAACCCAGGGATACGAGCAGCGGAAGTATCTGCTGAATTGTTTGCATTAAGAATGTCTGGGCTCATATGGGGCGACGACGTTGATGGGGCGCTTGAGTGGATGGATGACGTTTCTGATGGAAGATTTTTTGAAGATAGGGCAGAATATGACCTATATGAGCAAGATGTTTTCAATACTGCTGGATCAAGTCCGCTATCAAAAGTTTCCAAAAATAAAATATATTATCAATCATCAATTGATGATGTGAGAAAAAGAAGAAATGACAGAAGATCACAAAATCTAAAAGATGTAAAAACTCTAGCATCAGATCTTTCTGAAGATGAAATAATTAAAGCGATAATCGCTCATGAAGCGAGTGCAGAAAAAGCAAAAATAGATGGAAATCTTGACGATTCTTCGTACTTCAGTGACATAGCAAAAGAATACGAAAAAGCTGGAAACTCAAAGTTTAAGGATAGCTTTTCTGACATTTTAAAAACTGCGAGAGAACAAAATGGCTTGCTATCAGATAAAGAAATATCTGAAATTGCAGAAAAAAGAAGAATTGAAGAAATAAACAATAATGTCAATAACGATACAGAAGAACAACTACTAAACAGGCTTGCTGAGATAGAAGTTGATCTCATGCAGGATGGCATCAGTGAAGATCTAAAATCAAAACTTCAAGCAGAAAAAAGAAAGTATCGTCAAGCGATAAGGGATCGGCGTAGCGAATCTGACGAGAATGCGTCAGTAAGTTCTCTAAATAAGTTTATTGATAAAAAAGTTGATGCAATATTAACTAGTTCTGGAAAAAATAAAAAACAAAAGCCAAAACCTAAAACTTTTAACAGTAAAAAAGACGCAGAAGAGCACGCATTAAACGAAAGAGCAAAACTTCTAAAAACAGCAACACCACAAGAGCGTGACGCAATAACACAACTCGCAGATCCAGAGCAAGTTGATATTGGAAACATTTTAGATCCAGAAAAACAAGTTGGCGCTGCGAAGGCAATAAACAAAAGAAATCGTCGCGCCATCAAAATGTACTCTGACGGCAGTGGCGCTGATGTTGACGATACATCAAGACTTACTGGGTCTTTGGTTGGTCAAGTTGACAACATATTAATACCATCTCTGGAACTTATTGACAGGTCGGAACTTACCGATGCAATTGAGATTGAGACAACGCTTGATCTTGACTTGAATCAACTAGGTGCAAAAAAAGATGCTGATTTGGTAATAGTGGATGGAATACTTACGGGTTCAGTTCTTGGTAAGAAAAGACCATTTAATGCTGATTCCTTGGAAGGCAACCCTACTGATGGTGGGAAAAAGCCAACAAGAGTAATGGTTCGGGTTCAAGCAGGACAGAAGGGTCACTTCCCCCACTGGAGCGATTTATCTTCAGATAAGCCAGACGACTACGAGCAAAAACTTCTGCTCCCTCCCGGAAAACTTAAAATTGTAGGCACAAAAATAGACGACGATGGCAATGAGATTCTAATCGCTGAGATAGTTCATCAAAACGACCCAATGCAGTCACTCGATTCAATGATCTCAAATATAGGCGAAGAAGGACCAAACCCAAACCAGCATGCCAAGGGGACAAGAAGGAAGTTGGAGAAATCAGTAAACTCCCATGCTGCGAGGAGAAGAAAAGAAGGAAAGTCTTCAACTGTCGTTACCCCGCTTACAAAACAAAAAGATATTGAAGCAAAAACAAAAAAGATAAATGACGACATAGATGTAGTAAAAGCTTCAAGTAGTCCACAGAGAAGAGCACCAAAAGCAGATCCAGACCCACTTGATGACGTATATGGTGAGGAGCTTTCTCCGGTAGATAGAAAAGTGGAACTACAGTCACGCACTTCCGAGACGTTTGAGAGGCTACGTGACGTTCTCCAGTTCGGCGGAAGCGACGACGATATTGAAATATCCGAATCAGACGTACCTGAATCAGTCCGCACATTGCTAAAAACAAAGTCAAATGAAGAACTGTCTGAAATAATAATCAAACAAGCTCTTGAGTTCCATAATTCAGTAGACAAGAGACCGAGGGTCAGACTTTCTGGCGAAGAGTTAGATGATGTAATGGTTGGGCCAAGCGGCAGACCACTTCGCTACGGCGATAGATCATTTGTCAATGAACAGAGAAGAAGAGATGTACTAGCCGCTCAATTAAGAGACGCACTTGACACTTTAACTACTGATGAGTCTAAAAAATTCGCAACATCAATGGGCAAAAAGGCTATGCGGGAACTAGCTAAGGACGAACTTGACTACCTTGTTGAAGATGGAACAATTGAATTAGATACAAAGAAAAAGCTTGAAGACATACTTGATGTAGCGATACCAGAAAACGAAGCAGATTTTGATTCTTTTGAACTTTTTGAAGCAATAACGTCTGTTATAGAAAAACAAAAAGCAAAAAATTCTGCTAGAAGAAGTTCTGGGTTAAGTTCAGGCTTAGTCGGAACTGCGGTAAGTGCTTGGAATGAGTGGAACAACGCAGATCCAGACAACCTACAAGGAACAAAAGACCTGCTAATGATTGCCTTGCTAATGAAAGGCATAGATGCCACAAGCGCAGAGGACTGGGCATTTGGAAAGCTGAACGCCGCCAGAGCAGCAGTCAGAACAAGAAGGGAAAAAAGAAGAGGTCTTTCTTCTGGGGCAAAGAAATCAGTATCTTCCCGTGGCGAAGAAATATTCAAGCCAGAATCAATTGATGATGCCCTGAAGATGATAAAAGAAGGAAAATTAGTTGAACTTGATTCAGTTGACCAAGTATCAACATTGATTGACAAACTAAACGAGATAGTTCAGGATGCCTTGAGCAAGGGAGACAAGGCTCCAAACTATGACCTATGTAGAGTCTCTGTGCCGGGAACAAACTTGTTCTGCTCTGATTCAAAGGGCATAGAAAGAATAAATATGCCACAGTTCAGTGGTACTCCAGTTCCGGGTTCTGATGCTGACAAGTTGCCAAAGGACAAAGGGGGCGGAGTTGACGGAACAAAAGCATTTGAAGAGCACCTATCTAAAATAGGAATAGGCGTAAAGAGGAAAAAGGTAAAAGCCTCAGAACTTAAAGCAACGCAAAATGAGTTAGTTGGATCAAAAGTAGTGGGAATGATCACAAACGAAAAATTTGATCCAGAAGGTGAAGCAATATTTGTAAGTAGAGACGGCTACGTTATTGACGGACACCACAGATGGGCTGCTCAGGTAGGAAGAGACCTAAGCGATGGAAAACTTGGCGACCTTGAACTAAACGTTATCGTGGTTGACTCTCCAATATCCGAGATACTCAGGGAAGCAAACAAGTGGGCCACAGATTTTGGTATGGCTTCAAAATCAGGAAAAGGCGATGGTAATTCTAGTCCTCCAGTAGTTAGGGATATTAAAAAAGGAGCAACACCAGATAGGTCTCCTGGCTTGAAGGCAAACAGGGATCGCCCCATGAGCGAGTACGGGATGGACTGGAAACTCGAATACACCGAAGATGCCAACGTTGAGTCAGCAAAAACATGGGATGGGTGGGACGATATTCCTGTTTCAAAAGTTGATCTTGATCTAGACATTCTCCCTACGGAGTCACACCTCAAGGGATCCTCCATAGACAAGGTTGTTTCGGGTGAAGAGCCGTTTAGAGAGGGTTACGACCCATACCTGCTGATAGATGAAACTGGCAAGATATTCGTAATTGATGGACACAACAGAGTTGCTATGCATAGAGCTCTTGGTAACAAGAATATGCAAGCACGTGTTTTGGACTTGAGAGAGACAAGCGCTCCGTGGGGAACTCAAGACAGACAACCAGCAGGTCTATCTTCTGGAAGGTCAGCAGGTCTATCTTCTGGACGCAAGACAACTCGTCACTCAAACAGGGATCCTGATCTTGAGCGTCAATTCCCAGACCCAGAAGAGAACGCAAAACGCGAAGCACACGAAAAGTTCATATCAGACTGGGAAGCTGGAATGGATATGAGTTTCACCACAATTGAACGTCAGCGAGATGAGGTCGGCGGAAGGTTCTCGCCAGATTTCCTTCGCGCACGAGAAGTTGGGTATAACGACGCAAGGTCAAGATGGTTCGGAAAAGGAACTGCGGAGCAGCCCAAAAACTTCAACCCCAAGCAGAAGGCATCAACAGATTACTCAAGTTGGTACAGAAATACCGTTAGTCAGTTAGGGCGAGGAAAAGCCAACCGTTCGCAAGACGCAGACAGAGAACAAGAGTACGCAGGAGAAGACGCAGGAATAAGAGATTTCCTCATGTCGGTTGCCCCAGATACTTCTGGATGGAGCAGAGAAGATAGAGAAAGCCTAGCGAAACTTGAAGACGAATACGGATTCGGCAGGGGAGGCTCGTCCCCCGGAAGGTCGGCAGGTCTATCTTCTGGTAAAACAATTAAAAAAGTGCAGTACAAGCACGGTGGCTACGACATGATCGAGCCAGATAACCCCGAACCAAAACCCGGCGCCCCAAGAGACGTTATTGAAGCAGCTACTGCACAAAGAGAAAAACTAGTAGAAGCAGAAAAAGAGATAACAAAGACACTGATTGACCTCGCTAATAAGCATGAAGGAGAAATGCGTGGTCTTGACTTTAGAATAAAAGCACTCAAATCTTTGGTCCGCAAGATCCTTGATGAAAAAGATACAGAACATGGCGGCGATGCTCAAAAAGCCGCCGAGTCAATGAGCGACGTAATCAGGTACACAACTGCTTTTGATCCAGAAGAATATGTTTCCGGCGTGAAGAACATGGTAGAAGAACTACAAGCCGCTGGATACAAACTAAGAATAAAAAACTACTGGAAGGGCGATGACCCATATCAGGGCATAAACATCGCAGCAATTGGCCCAGACGGAACAAAATTTGAATTACAGTTCCACACGCCACAGTCTGTTGAAGACAAAGAAGATATACACAAACTGTACGAGACGTACAGGGAGTCAAAAGACAATGCACAACGCCGTCAGCTTTATGATGAGATGGTTCAAATGGCTAACAAGATCGGCGTTCCATACCCGCCTGACGAGTTACTCAGCATAGGAGAAACAAAGTTTCAGCCATTCCAAGAAGTTGACATAAAGTCACTAATCAGGGAATTGGAAACAATGGGAGTTTCTTCATGAGGTTAAGATTTTTCACAAAAGTAAAAAACAATACAGATAATGTAAAACTTATGGTCTTAATATTTGATGATGCAAAAAAAACGTTAGACGAGTTTGAATTACGCGAAGGCGAACTAATTGAAACAAGTGAAGTCATGAAGTCACTAATAACTGGGTCAACAGAAATTGACGAAATAGATGAAGAGGAAGCACAAAAACTATATCCAAACGTAGACATAGAAGAGCTTCTCGGAGAGTACAGAAATGGCTAGAAGTTCAGATGAATTCGTAAGGCAAGAGTTCAATAAGAGAAATGGGATACCGAAAGATACCCCATTGAGTTCAAGGCCGTTGTCGGGCTACCTAGTCCACAAAGACGCTCCTATGGGCTTTGGATCTGCTCCTCCAGAGATAGAAGCACAGGGTGACATAGAAGTGATCCTGAGGAAAGACACCGCAAATAGAACTTCTTACACAAGAGGTGATCCTCTTAAAACCGGAGGAAGAACTGTCCCACTCTCGTCAAATGATAGCGATGCAATTGTTGATGCGCTGGTGAATTCCGATGGAAGAAAGTCTGCAAGTAACATAGCTGACTCATTATTAGGTTTACTTAAATCGTATACTGAAAAAGATTTTTCTGGATTAACAAAATCTCTTTCAAAAGACAAAAATGGTAAATACAAAGAAGGTACCGAGCCCATAGAGGCACAGATCCTTGGTGGGTTTGACTCCGATGACATTGAGGGCATTTCCTACTCTTACGACAGACTCGTTCAAGACTCAGAAAATGCAGAAGTTTCTGATGTTGTTTTAAAAATTGACATTGAATCAATAATGAAGAATGAAAATTTATCAGAACAAAATATAAATGAATTAAAAAATAAATACAACAAATCAATACCGATTACGCCATCATTAAAAGATCTAAAGGTATATAGAACATCGCTCAATATAAAGAAAAAGTACGAAGACCTTGGTATTGGCTACGTTCTTTTCAATCGCCCAGATGGGAAGAGTATTGATGATCCAAGAACATACGAAAAATCAGCGAACATGATTGATGGCGTAGAGAAAACTTTGATAAACAAAATAAAAAGGGAAGTCTCTGCAGTAATATCAAAAGATATTGGAAAAATGAATAAACCAGCGAAGATGGCAAAAGAGGACAAATGAAGGCAACGCTAGTTGGGACAGTGGGAGATAGAAGGCTCTACTACATAATTGATGCCGGTCCCGACGAGAATGACGGTGCACTTGTAACTGCCGCAGGCAAAGTAATGGAGTTTAATTTTTTCTCATTCGTCAACAAGACAACAGGTATCAACAAAATAATGAAATCACCATTTCACAACCTTCTTTGGGCTCCGCCTACGGAAAGTAAGAAAAAAGAATGGGTCAATATGTTTCTTTTAAAGAAAAATCAAATTGATGATAAAATGATAGATGGATTACCAGTTATAACAAGTCTTGACACAAAAAAATAGAACTGAGAAAAAATGTACGAGAGAAACATAAGGATAAAAGCTCCCCAAGATGCAATTCTTGATCTCCCGCAGGAGCGCGTAACCGGAGACATCCTTAAGGGTCGTGGGCCGCGTCGTGGCAACCTGGAAAGACTTCTCCGCTACTGGCGTCCAATCATGCGTAAAGAAGGTGGATTCACACGCTGTCGAGTCATTCTGGCGAATCACCCAGAACTTTATCCTCTTGAGAGAATTTGTGCTTGGCTTCACCACGAAACAACTGGCCTATGGCCCAACGAGGGATGCCACCACCCCGGCATGAAGAACTGCAAAGGTAAGCTAAAAAAGCAAAATTGGTCAAATTCGCAATTTGCGTCAAGACTAAAAAGATCAATAACACCACCAAAAACTGCTGGAAAGAAGTCTGCTGAGTACGATTACCTTAGAAAAGAAGATTTTTTCTATACGGAGTTTCAACCACTCGTAAAAGGCATGACAGAAGAAGTAGTCACAGAGGATGATGTTACTTACGCAATGAAGGTTTTGGCAGATTTTGTTGAAATGGAAAAATCATTCTGTGACTACCTCCGCGATGAGAACAACTGGGAAGTCGTCGGGGAAGATGATAAGGGTCGGATTAAATCAGTTAACTTTGATTCTTCGCTAAGTGAGAAATGTTGCGGTGGACCCGTTTATGAATAAAGATGAAAGTTGCTGTTCTGGTGACATTAGAAAAACAATAATAACAAGAGTTATTTTTGAATCTTCGGAACAAAAGACGCATACCCATGTGGTGCGCACAAAAACACCCCTAAGTAAAAACTTTATTGACTTTAAGGCAACTTCTCTAGTTAATGGCTCTTCTAGAAGGATGGCTAGCGAAAGAATTACCGAAGAATATTCAATAAAAGCAGGTTCTGGCGGAAGAGCTATTCATACTTTGGCAAGTTTGGCAATCCCTGGCGATAGTGATCCAATTCGTTCTCCAGTGCGCTCCGCCATATACAGAACACTCACCCCGGGTTTTGGGAGTGGCGGAAGCTCTCGGAGAAAAGGCAAGCCATACAGGTGCCCAGAGGGTTACCAGTATGGAGGACGCTTCACGGACTCTCGGCTATCAACGTGCGGAGTTAAACTTTTTGACATACCATCTCCACTTGGGATGCTCATATCAGCATTAGCAAAAAAATTCAGAACACGCGCCGCTGACCCAATAACTGGTAATCCAATAACTGGCGGAGAGTATCCAGATTCACTCATTGAGTCAAGAAAACCGCAAATACCAAAAGTTTCAAAAGATAACTCACGGCTTGCCGACATAAGAATTAAAGAAATGAAACGGTCAATAGCTACCCATCCCGCAAAAACAGCGAGAATGGTTCGCCGTGATGGATTCCTTCTTGAACCAGTTGTTCCAGCAAAGGTACTAAGGGAAATCCCAGATAACAGGGATATGGATGGAGCTACCTACATCCTCTCCGCTTTTGGTCCACAAGACATCGGCAATGACGAGCTTGGGATGCTGTCAAACAGTGGAGTAAAATCAGTTATCTACGTAACACCAAGTGGCTCTAGTCTCACGATTGAAAAAGCAAGACAGTTGACCGTTGGTGAGAGAAGAAAACTTGGCAAGACAATAACCATCTCAATGGCGCAGAATAACTCAAAAGACCCATCTGCGAGGCTCAAGTACTTAGCAAATGAAATGGGAGATGGAATATCCTACTCTGAAGAGTTTGTAAATATAAGGAATCCGAACGAAATAAAAAATAATAAGCCAAGATGGGCAAACGAAGTATTTAACAAGAAAAATATAACAAAACCAGTAGGTGAAGACGGAACTCTAGGCAGAGAAACAACAAGCAATGCAGCAATGAGCAAAAAGATCTCATCACTGACGGATGCTATTGAATTTGTAAACAATGGTGGATCGCTATCAATGATTGACCCAAAAATACTTCAGCGTGTACTCGCAAAAACAAACCTCGTGAAAAAAGAAAAAATTTCACAAAGCCAAAACTTGCTCACTGTTGGCAATGGAAAATACTTTGAGTATACGAATCCAAAGCAATTCCAGCACATTGGCGAAAGATTTGCTTCGGATCTTCAAGAGCATCTTGGTCTCTCATCTCCAGACGTAATATTCTCTGGGCCACAGGGAGATAAAAGACGATACATGAGGCAAGACGTTGAAACGGCAATGCCTGGTTCAGTTTTTAACCCAGACGTAAAACTTTATGACTTGAATCCAAAAGATGTCGCAATCATGATGATTTCAGATTTCTTGACAGATCAGAGAGAAAGGGATCTTTCATCAGTCTACGGAATGCAGACGATTGATGGAGTTATTCCAATGCTTGCTCAAAACACTACGTCCGGTCTCACCGACTTGAGCAAAATAGAAATTACAAAAAGAACAAAAATGAATATTTTAGAGTTTTATGGAGAAACTGGGAAAATTGACTACTCAGACTATTACAAAGAACTAAAAATTGAACAGCAAATTATTTTTAAAAAAGCTATTGAAAGCATGCTAAAAAGAGCAAGATCCTTTAGGGTTGATGACCTTCGTTCCCGCATGGCGCTAGATGGGTTGTCTGTGGGAGAGTTGGCGCACATCAAGATTATTGACAGATTATTTGAGATTCGAGTTGAATCTTTATCTTCGCAAAAAAAGAAACTAATAGAACTGCTGGGAGGCTAATATGTCTGAGTTTTCTTTAATAAAAGATCCAGTCAGGAATTCAGTTTTTGCATTAGTAGTAAAAGAAAACAATGAAATAAATATATTTCCTTTTAACAATCAAGCAAAATCTTGGGCAAACTCGCAGTTTGATGACAATTATTCAGTGCCGGACGGCATGACTTCGTCGGGGTTTAAGCAAGTAACGACAAAGACGGAAAAAATAATAAGCAAATTAACAAATCAGTGCTGTAACGAATTTGAAAAAAAAGAAGTTTTACTATTCTCCAATCTTTTGGATGCTAAGCATGTCTTTACGAAGAGAAGCAAAACTGGTAAAAAATCAGTAGTTTCATCTTTTGCAAATATTAGAAATTTTGATAGAAAAACAAAAAATTCAATTATTGACTTTAAAGCAAAGATGTTTTTAAAAAGAATTAAAAAATCAAGTACGCAGAACGAAGTAGCAAACAGGGCAGCAGTAAGAAGGATATCCCGTAGGGTTAAATCGCTTGAAGCAAATTATTCAAAAAATGCTTATTCAATGCGTAAGAAAATAGAGATATCCATGGATGACAAGTCCAGAAAGTTTAGGGCGTAATGAGCATTGTTAAAAAAATTGATGCGCTTAAAATGGCAAAGAACATTGGCTGCAGTGGCGCTCATGAGGATAGTGAAGGAAACTGGATGCCGTGCTCAAGCATGGAGGAACTTGAGAAAATATCAAATGCAGCTGAACCCGGTAAAAAATCTTTAAGAGACGCTAAGAAGTTTAAAAAAACAAGATTCATAACGGGTAAGCAAAAAAGAAGATCTATTGAAGATTTCGGGGATCTTGAAAAAGATAAAGATAATGAATGGGAAAAACTTAAGGGGCGTGGCGTTATATCAATAAATGCCACTCCAGGCCTAGGAATAACCTCTGGAAAAACTTTGCATACTCCTGGGAGCAAGTCCGCCCTTGGTGCATCTATCGGGGAAAGAATGGGCGGAGCCTCATCATCTGGTGGTTCAGGTGGTATTGACAAAGACGGAGATGGGAAAATCAATGATGGAACAGATGATGAACGTTCAGCTCCAATAAAGAAACCAAACGCAGCAAAACGAACACCAGCCATCGTCGCCCCAAAAACAAGCGGCCAGACTTTGCCGCAACCAAAGAAAAAGAAACAAACCATTTATAGTGGCGGTAGAAGAAACTCACGTTCCTTGATGCCCAACGGTCCTGACCCAAAAAACTACCCAGCAGACAAGTACGACCTCGTTGATGAAGACGGCAAACCATACCAAAGAGGCAAATCCGACTATGACGAGGGAATGGAAACCAAGGCTGTAAAAACAACTGGTCCTGAATACGTAAGGGACAACGACCCAGATGTTTTCATTGATCCAGAATCTGCAAAATTTAGATCAAGGCAACTTGGATGTATCGGGATAAGTAGGAGAATTTCAAAGACCGGAAGAGCCGTTTGGATGCCATGTACAAACATGTCTGACTACTCAAGGCTCGCTGGAACTACCTCCCTTGGTAGACGAGGGCAAAGGCGCAACTTTGAAAACGCTATTAGAACAGTAGTCAGAGATGAGAATAGAAAGCTGAAACGCAAGGTTTCAATTTTTGAAGAAATTTATGGTTTAGAATAACTATTTACACACAATAGTTGTAAAACATAAGTAGTTCCACTAAATATCATTAATCTCTGTTACTTTTGTATAAGCAGGGCTGGGTGCTTACCTAAGCCGCACTAAAAAAACATAAACCCCCAACCCTTCAAATTCTAAACAGGAGAAAATTATGTCGCAGGACAAAGCAAGAGTACAAGAGCTCCAATCAGCTCTTAGAGTAAAAATGGCAGACAACAAAGCCATTGCAGATTCTTTCAAAATAGAAGACGGAACAGTAGTTGTTTCTACTGAACAAAAAACAGCTTTTGACAAGAACATGTCAGATATCAAGGAAATCAAGAGCCTCATCTCTGGTCTCGAGACCATGGACCAGGTTGACTCATGGGCAAGAGATCCACAGGCATCAGTAGGATCAACATATGCAGCAACTGCAAATGAAGTTGCTCAACTCTCTTCACGTGAAATCAAGTCAATTGGCGCAATGTTCCTTGAGTCAGCAGAGTTCAAAGCACTTAACGGTGGACGTAACGGCGCAAACATGCCTGCCCCTTGGCAAGCAAATGTTTCGTTGTCTTCGTACAATGTTAAAGATGTTTACTCAGCAATCCCATCTGGCACACCAGGTTCATTCGGAACAATTCAGCGTGACCCAATCGTTACGCCACCAACCCGCACAAAGCGCGTTCGTGACTTGTTCCCAACCCGTACCACAACTGCAGCAGTTATTGAATACTTCCGTCAACTTGGTTTCACAACCTTGGATGCTGGTCATGGCGTCAACAGCGCTTCTTCAGTAGCAGAACGAGCCGCTGGAAACGCCGCATTTGGTGCAAAACCACAGTCATCGTTCGCTTTTGTTGGTGAGCAGGCTCCAGTGCGTACACTCGCACACTGGGAAGCTGCACACCGCAACGTGCTTGCTGACGAACCACAACTTCGTTCAATCATTGACAACGAGTTGATGTACGGTCTTCGCCTTCTTGAGGATTCACAAATCCTCAACGGTGACGGAGTAGGCGAAAACTTGCTCGGCGTTCTTCAGACTTCAGGAATTCAGACGTACAGCTGGTCTTCGGGCTTGTCAACGCCAGTTCCTGACACAAAGGCTGACGCACTTCGCCGTGCCGCTACCTTGTCATTCCTCGCTTACTACGAGCCAACCGGTATCGTTCTTCACCCGAACGATTGGGAAGACATCGAGTTGACCAAGGATGCCAACGGCCAGTACCTCATCGCAGTTTCGGTTGCAATGGGTGGCGAGCCAAAGGTATGGCGTATGCCAATCGTTGACACTCCAGCAATCGCAGCAGGAACAGCTCTCGTTGGTGCATTCGGCACTGGCGCTCAGCTGTACGACCGTGAGCAGGCTTCAATCCGCATCAGCGAACAGCATTCGGACTTCTTCGTCCGCAACGCAATCGTCATCCTTGCAGAGCAGAGACTTGCGCTTGCTGTCAAGCGTCCAGAGGCATTCGTTGAAGTAACATTTGACAACGAACCAGCCTAATAACCTGTAAGCAAAACCCCACTTGTCCTATAGGGGATGAGTGGGGTTTTTGCTTTTTATAAAAACAACTAATGGTATAATCTATATTGTCCGTATAAGCCAAACTTCGTTCAAAGGAGAAATTATGTTTGGAAAGGTCCCCGTATCAACATTTACGCTCAGCAGAGATGCTGCAAACAGCGTTGCTGCGAATAAATTGCGTTTCAGAGTTCCATTTGCATGTAAAATCAGGGCAGTAACAGTTGCAACTGATATTGCACCAACTGGTGCTTCGCTGATTTTTGATGTCAACAACAATGGCACAACTCTGTTCACAACCCAGGCTAACCGCCCAACAATTGTTGCTGGAGCAGTATCGGCTTCCGTAGCTTTGCCAAACGTAACAACACTCGCACTTGGCGACGTTATTACTGTTGACTGTGACCAGATTGGTTCATCTGTAGCATCAACTGGTTTCACTATTGCTATTAGCGTTTTGCCAACGGCAAGAGGCTACTACTGATAGGTAGTTGAAATAAAGCCCTACATCGTAAATTGCGGTGTAGGGCTTTTTTCGTATATTGGATACTTCTTATCCATACCAAATAACTATGAGAGAATAAACCTATGGAAAATCAAATAGAAAACCTGTATGAAGAACTGAAAAGAATTGAAGACATACTGGTAAAAGCCGATGAAAAATGCCCAATCGCCACCAAGGACATTGGCGTAAACCTCCAGAATAGGGAAAAGTCAATCAAGACCGCAAAGTACGGTCCATTGAATCCAGAAGAAGAGAATAAGGACTTCTGGAAAGAAAAGATGGATCGCTGGGACGTCAGCGAAGATGAGGCAAAAAAGTCACTTTGTGGAAACTGTGTAATGTTTATACGCACACCAAGTATTCTTGAATGCATTGAGAAGGGGCTTGAATCTGGAGATAGTAGCAAAAGTAATGCATGGGATGCTATTGACAAGGCAGAACTCGGATACTGCGAAGCATTTGATTTTAAATGCGCTGCATCAAGAACCTGCGATGCGTGGGTTGTTGGTGGACCGATAACCGAAGATCGCAAAACTGAAGTAAAGTCGCTAGATAAAGAATACTTGCCAAAACATAATGAATATTATTTTTTATCATCAAAAGCAATTAACGATAAGAATGCAATAATAGATGCCAAAGCAGCAAAGCAAAGATTAAAGAATCCAAAGGGTGGACTTACCGCTGCTGGCAGGAAATACTTCAAAAGAACTCAAGGCGCAAACCTTAAGCCTGGTGTAAAGGGTCCAGCAGACACTCCAGAAAAAATGAGGCGTAAAGGTTCTTTCTTGACAAGATTCTTCACAAATCCATCTGGCCCAATGAAAGACGAAAAAGGGCAACCGACAAGACTCGCACTGTCCGCAGCTGCTTGGGGAGAGCCAATTCCACAAAATATGGAATCAGCTGCAAAGCTTGCAGAAAAAGGAAGATCTCTCCTTGCTAGATATGAAAAAACAAAAAATACTGGTAGAAAATAATGAGTGAAAGATTTTGGTACGGAGCAACTGTACTAAAAGTAATTGATGGCGATACCTTGGATCTGATGATTGATCTTGGATTTAACATACATCACAAGATAAGAGTTAGGCTCTATGGAGTGAATACTCCAGAGTCACGCACAAAAGATCTTGCGGAGAAGGAACTTGGCTTAAAAGCAAAAAGTTTCACTGAGGACTGGATGACAAACCACAAATGGGTTTACGTAAACACAATTCCAGATAAAAACGATAAGTACGGTCGCGTGCTTGCTCGTATCTACTCATCCGACAATATAGAATTGCCAGATACGGCATGCCTCAATAAAGACATTATTGAGTCTGGCTATGCTAGAGAATACTTTGGAATCGGTGACAAAACGTGGAAAGAATTTAAGACAAAATGAATGAAGTCACGTGGGGAAACTACGAAGGAAAAATTTTAGGTTTTCGTTTTGAAGAAAAAAAAGAATCTCATGAAGATCTTGATTTCTCTTATGAGGAAAAATCTCTAAAGCAATGGTTTAAAGAAAAATGGGTTGATATATCACGACCAAAACCAGGTGGTGGTTTTGAGCCATGCGGAAGAGACGAAGCAGGGAGTGGAAAGTATCCAAAATGCGTTCCTCTGTCAAAAGCAAGAACAATGTCAGCAGATGAAATAAGGTCTGCAGTTTCAAGAAAAAGACGAGCAGAGTCAACACAGGTTAGAAAAGACAAAAAACCAATTAACGTGTCAACGGAAAAAAAAGATGCAAGATTTACGCCAGTAGAAGAAAAAGCAGCAATTCCAACAAACCCAGAACTGTACGCTCGAGTAAAAGCAGAAGCTAAAGCAAAATTTGATGTTTACCCATCCGCTTACGCAAACGCATGGCTAGTTAGAGAATATAAAAAACGCGGCGGCGGTTACCGTTCTGGGAAAATGGACTCTGGTGAATACGAAAAATCTATTGCGGATCTAAATGAAATACAATTATTTAATTTTTTTGAATGGGTAAGTAAAAAAAATAAGGATACTTAAATAAAATGAATGAAAAAAATATGTTTTTAGATAACGAGAATCCAGAAGAATATATTTATGACCCAGAGAAAATAAATAAATTCCCGCCAGATATAAAAACCAAGAATCAATTTGACAGTATTGAGCACTCAATAAACCATTGGCACGATGGTGCTGTTACTGCTGAAATGATGAACCTGGAAAAGAAATGAAAAAAGCAATATTGTTCATCATTCTCCCATTACTAGCAGTCATCGCTTTTTACGTAAGATCATCTGGGTCTAGAGAATTGATTAATCTACACAAGGAGATGTGGGAGTAACGTAGTCTTCTTCAATGACTACCGGAAAGTTCCTGCAAATAGCACATCTTCCACCTCTGCCGTAAGCGTACGCTTCGTGACACGGCCAGTCTCTACAGCATCTAAGTATTATTAATCTTCCATAACTGTATGGTGCCATGCTGGAACTCTCCATTTACATTAATTGCGCCCTCGGTACGATTTGAACGTACGACCTGCGGATTAGAAGTCCGTTGCTCTATCCCCTGAGCTACGAGGGCATTTTGTTCTTTATGAAACTATCTTTTTTTGTTTAGCTTATGCAGATAGATAGTTACTGCAAGATTTAAAATTCCTATTGACCATCAAATGTAGTATCTCATTCCGCTATTCCAGTCTTTTCTGCTTCTATCCATACTCTAGCGCCACATCTGTCTGGCTCATCTGACTGAACTACTGTTGCGGCAATACTGTTGCAGTTGGGGCAAACAATACTAAGTTTCCTTTGATGTTTAGACCCCTTATATGTTCTATCAATAATCGCAGATATTCCCTTTTTTATGTTCTGCTGATGTACGTGTATTATGTGCTTCATGTACCTATCTTACCTAACTACTTGCAGTATTTGTGTTGCCTTTTTTGCAAAAACTCAATTAACTCGTCAAGTGGTCTAAGCACTTTTATGTCAGCACACAAAAACGTGTCGTTTATTTTCCTGAAATTGTCGTAGATTTTCTCTGTCCACCACGAGCCTTCAGTGCTTCTTGGTATGACTAATGAATTTCCAGTCTGTATTGATACAAGAACTACCGCTAACGGCTTGGGGTTCTTTCTAGACCACCCAAGTTCCGTGTCAACTATTGTTTTTTTAAATGGGAAACTCTTTGGGTCTTCGGTAAAGTGCCTGCTTTGGGATTTGGTCTCTATGCAGCCGGGCATTTTTGTAAAAACAATATCTTTTTCATTGTGGAACTTTTTTCTTTCGTCAACAGTCTTGGCGACATGCATCTTATCAACGTAGCATTCAATGTTATTTTCTTGGAATATTCCCGCAATGTGATTTGTCCATTTATGACCCTGTTCGAGTTGAGCGGTAAAGAACGCAGTTCCCTTTTCTTTATCGTTAAAATAGTAAGCACTATATTTTTCAGCCATTATGCCCTTTTACTCTTGAGTTAAATTAACGCCTACCGTTACGATACCTGCACTATTTAGATATTTACCAATGTCGGGCCATTGAGAGTAACTTGTGTCTTCTCTGTGCACAACCCTAGATAATCCAGAACTTGCAATAAGTTTCGCACACCCCATACATGGTGGGCCATTTACTATTATGGTTCCGCCAATACGCATTGATGGATCAGACCAAAGTAGCGCCCCTGCTTCAGCGTGCTGAGATATGCAGGTATCGTAATTGCTGCCAGAGTCCGAATCTGCTTGGAGCCTTGGGCATGCGCCGTCAGAACAGTGAGCCATTCCGGGAGGTGAGCCGTTATATCCAAATCCAGCCACTCGTTTATTTGGCGCCAGAATAACTGCTGCGTATTGCCTTTTTGAACAAGTTGAAAATATTTCTGCCAGCGTAGAACACGCTTTCAACCATTTAACTTCGTGTGGGTGTGCGTTTTCCATATTGCGCTCCCAGCATGATTTGAACATGCGACCTACAGTTTAGGAAACTGTTGCTCTATCCGCTGAGCCATGGGAGCTAACCATTACTAACGTACTGGACAGGCTCCGCCTTCGCAATCCCCAAAGTCAACCATTCCAAAAGAACTCCGCACCAATGGGATGCTCATATCCACCTTGCTGGAGAGTTTTTCATACACTTCTTTTGTGATTTCCTCGTATGGAGGTAGCGAGAAGTTGTGGTCAGAATGGAGCAGGAATGAAACAGACTTTACGCTCTTGTCGTAATTCTTCTCTAGCCATTCCTTGATTAATGGAAGTTCTTCCTTGCGGTAATACACAGTCACAGAGACGGCATTGTCGGCCCATTCTGTTTGCATTTTCTTTACCCACTCAAGTTGCTCAACGGCAGTCATGTCCTTGGCAAGAATTGAACCTTCAGGTGACTGGCATGGGAACTCAACAACATAACGTGTGTGATCTTCGCGTCCATCAATGCCTATATCCCAAACAACTTTGTATCCACGCTTACGACATGCGTCAACCAATGGGTCATTTGAGCCAAACCGAACACGCCGAATGTAGTGCGAAGCGTATGCTGGGTGAACGCCGGGCGTTACTCCAGGGAGAAGGGATAATGTTCCCGAAGGCTGCACTGTAGTCATGCGAATTGACTCTGGGAATCCATTTTTCGCTGAATACTCTTTATCAATTTCACGAAGATACGAGTAAACAGGTGACAACCATGAGAGTTGCTTGCTTGAGGACTGCAATATGCCCGTAATGCTCTGCCCTAGGCGAGCATTTTGGCGAACAATATTGGTTGTTTTCTCATATGGGTACGCAAGGCGGGTTATTTGCTTCTGGGTCATGTACAAGAGGCGTGAGACTTCTTTGAACTGCTCAATTGTGTCAATATTTGGCAGGAATATTGTTGCCAAGTTGCACGATTCGCCATCTGCAAGACCAATTTCTGCACATGGGTTAAATCCCTCAATGCTCGGATCTGATCGCTTCTCTCCTAAACGACCAACATTGCGTGCAAGCTTGCGGTTGATGAGTCCATAAGGCTCTCCAGAGCCGTCATATCCCTTCCAGAGCTCTGCTGGGAGTTCTTCGTACCCATCTGCATATATTGAGTTATTGCTGTTAGCACGCCAAGCAGGCACTGATCCAGATGACCAGTTTTTTGCACGCAGAAACAGCACGTCGTCAGGATCTCCCATTGAGATCTGAGCAGACCTACGAGATGAACCAGAAACAACAATTCGTCCAATGATATTACAAATATCGAGCACATCAATAGAGCGGAGTTTCTTTCCAACTCTTCCATCTAGCACTTTGCAGATATCGGCAATTCCGTCAATTAGTGCCCCTGGCCCCGATGCTGTCCCACCAAATCCCTTAAGCGGAGCACCGTATTCTCTGACGAGAATTGTTGAGTAGGTAAACGACTTGCCAGTCTCAAAGTAGGACTTGAGAACGCTATGAAGAAGACGCTTCCAACCGCCACGACTGTCTGGGACGATTATGTCTGCGTCATTGCTGCGCTCATGCGAGATAACAACAGATCCCCTTACCTTTGGCAGATCATGGATCTTTGAGCGCTCAACAGAAAATCCAACTCCACCACCAAGCATTAAGTACTCAAACAGGAACTCAAAGTCTTCAACTTTTTCAATGTTGGTGAAGTAGCAGTTATTGAGAGATGCTCCGCCAAACTTTTCAACCATTGGCGTGCCGAGTTGCCATAGCGCTCTTCCGCTAAAAGAACAGCGAAGATTAAATACGTGGTCAAACAATTTTTCCGCTTCTTTCTTGGTGTACGGAACACCAATAGCGTAAGCGCCATCAATAACACGCTGAATTGTTTCGGGCCATGTTTCAGTGTCACCGTTGTCTTTTTTGCGACTGTACGTACGCAAGAAAACGATTTCACCCAAGCCACTAAAACCCCATGGGGCTACTTTTTGGGAATACGAATCTACAAATGATTGTTCAAGAATTTTCATGATTTTCCTAGGTGTGTTGTGATTGACTTGGAAGTAAGAGTTTAACGTACCACAAAATACTGAAAGAGTCTAAAGTTGTGTTAAATTTTTGCCGTTAACAAATATGCACTTCTGTGTTTTTTATTTACCATTTTTGTCAACAATTAACCCAAGTTTTTCTGCTTCTAAGTACGGAATGTGCTTTCCTGCTCGATGGACAAGCACTTTTATTTTCGTGAACGGAGTTATTTGTTTTTCTTCATAAATATCTTCTTCAACATAAAAAGTTTGCACTTGCTTAAGCGATTCAGTAATACCGAAGCCAGCTATTCCCTTTAGTGGGGCAGACTCTCCGTGACAGTCGCCGGTTGGGTGTCCACAGACAATGCATGGTTCCCTATTTGCTCCGCTTATTGTGGTGTCATCAAAGAGCCTACGTGAAGATTCTGAATTGTTATATTGAGAATCGTAGAATGGCCTGTCCATAAGTAGATTGTACTAAAATAGTTCCTGTATATAGAATCCATTTTGATTTATTGTGCTACGAAGTTCGTCGTATGCCTCTATGGGAATATCATCCATAGCAACGCCACCCCTAAGGCAGTTTTCTAGCATTTTTGGATATTCTGAATTTCTTAGTATCTTTTCAGCCTTCGTCGGCCAAGTGAGCAGTTCTAGCCAAGTTATGTTTCTTCCAATTTCGTAAACATATGGTAAAGCAATTAAATTAACATTAATTATAGTGTTATCAATTATTTCTGCATGAGTTAGCGTTATGCACTCCTCAACTGCTGAATCCTGTTTTGCAAAATCTTTGGCTAACTCAACACCCTTTGTCTTTTCTGGGTCAAGAGAGCAATACCCTTCGGCAACCATAGTTACAGCGGTAATGTACCAGTACCTGCGGAGTGCGGTAAGTAGGGAAGAACAGCGCTCCAACCTATCATTTGGGTGCATTCGCATCATTTCTTTTTTCATTTGGCAAACAATGATGAGTTCATCACCATTCCACCCCATGAAATTAAAGGTTAGATCTTCGCCGACCCCGTATTCTTGAACGCAGACAGTTTTGGCTAGCTGCGCAGATGTGGCAGCTAGTGCGAGTTTACTGAAATTGTCGGCGTAACTGTCCTCCATACTAAGAGCCTAAACTGTTTTAAATTTTTCTAGGGGAGGTGCAATTCCGCCATGAGGGAAACATTTGTGACTAGTATTACTGTCATGTCAAATAACAAAAAAACACCAGTTAAAAAATCAACTACAAAAAAAGAAGTTGCTAAAAAAACAGTTGCTAAAAAAGCACCTGTAAAAAAAGCTGCAGCAAAAAAGACTGCACCAGCTAAAAAAGTAGCAACAACTAAAGTTGAAGAAGAAAGCACTAGTGGATCATTCATTGATGATGTAATTGATCGCGCTGGTCTTTCACGCTTAGTCGCTGAAGCAAGCGAAGTGATTGATACTCAGAAAGCTGATGAGTTGATCTCGGAAGCAACCACTATCTTCAGTGAAGCAATCAACAACGGCCAAAAGAAAATTAAGTTCTGGCGTCGTATTCTTGGTATTAAAGCCAAGTAATAAAATATGTCCACAGAGCATCGCCGTGCTCCTAGACGAAAAGTAACTGAAGTAACTAAAACTGGCTCTTGGGGTCAGGTGCGTTATTTGCATAAACTTTCTTGTGGTCACGTTGAATCAAGAGCAAGAGCATCTTCTACCGAGTCGCTTGCTTGTGCATGGTGCCTTCGCGTGGATGAAAAGTCATCGGAGATGAAAGCCATTTCCGCTTCTCCTGTTCATATTTTTGAAGAAGAAGAAGAAGAACAGTCTTTAACTGATTTTGAAATGACAGTAGAAAGAACTAGATCCGGTATTGCCAGTAGGTTTGGTATTCCCATTGATGCGATTGACATATCAGTTCGTGACGTTGACGGAAAATTTGTAATTAAGAGCGCAGTGGTATTTCTTTCTTCACATGATGTTGCTAGGATCTCAAAACCTAATTAAAAATATGCATCTGTAGAGGGGAATTTATGAGCAACTACGACTTCGCTCCAGTTGGAGGGTCTTGTGCCGGGAAAGATGTTCAGCTTTGGTTTCCGTCAATAAAAAAAGGCGGAATGAATCCTTCGGAGAAGAAACAGAAAATTGCAAATGACACCTACGTAGCTCAAGTATGTGGAGGATGCGAAGTTCGGGAACATTGCCTCGAATACTCACTAAGGCATGAACCTTTTGGAACATGGGGTGGAAAAAACGAATCTCAAAGAGCGGATATGAGAAACAAAAGAGGAATAGTCCTATCGGGGTATATAAAAAATGTTTCGTACAGTGCTGGAGTGATTATCAATAATTACAACTACGCAAAAACGGATATTTCATGAGCACTTCACCGCAGGTACAAAATTTATTAGACAGGCTTGAGGGGGTAAAAGAAACCTCAACTGGATGGCAAGCAAGATGCCCATGCAGAAATGACGATCAGAATCCCAGCCTTGTGGTTAGTGAGGGAAATGACGGAAGGGCATTAGTTCACTGCCACAGGGGGGTGTGTGATGTGGGGGCAATATGTACTTCTGTTGGAATAAAGGTTGCTGACCTAATGCCAGAAAAGCAGTTAGAAAAGAAAAAAGAATATATAACTTTCGTCAAGGCGTACGACTACGTTGACGAAGAATGGAATCTTCTATTCCAAAAAGTCAGATACATAGATCAAGATGGTAAAAAGACTTTTAGACAAAGAAAACCAGTGGGAAACGGGAAAGATGAATGGGTCTACTCGCTTGGTGACACTCCAAAAGTTTTGTATAATTTACCACTAGTTACTCAAGCAATAAAAAATGGTGACAGAGTATTTTTAGTTGAGGGCGAGAAAGATGCTGACACGCTCACAGAAAAAGGGGTAATTGCAACGACAATGCCCGGAGGTGCTGGCAAATGGCTTGACATTCACACGGAAACACTTCGTGGTGGGTACATAACAATAATCGCCGACAATGATGAACCTGGAAAAAACCATGCCAAACTAGTTTCGCAAGAACTTTCTGCCGCTGGTTGTTCCGTCATGGTGATGCACTCCCCTACGTCTAAGGACATTACTGACCACATTGTTGCTGGTGGTCGTTTTTCTGATTTGGTTGAACTCGGGTTTGATGGTGACGTAGATAAGCCACAAGCCGAAGCAGTAGAAGAAGTAGAAAAATCAGCCGAAGAATTGGCTCTGGAAAAAATATCACTTCTCCTATCAAGAGATGATATGTCACTAATCCAAAAGATTGCAAAGACATATTCAATTCTTGAATCAACATCTTCTGAGCAACCAGTCAACACGGGTCGTCTAGTCCTTTGGGATGAATTCGTAAAAGAATCAGATGACGATTCCTACGACTGGATTATTCCGGGCTTGCTGGAAAGATCAGAAAGAGTAATAATTGTTGCCGCCGAAGGTGTCGGAAAAACAATGCTTGCTAGGCAAGTGGCAATTTTGTCATCATGTGGGATACATCCGTTCACACTTCAGGATATAAAACCCGTAAGAACGCTCACCATTGACTTAGAAAACCCAGAAAGAATTATTAGGAGAACATCAAGAAGAATTCTAGAGGCTGCCGTTTCTAGGTCAAGAATGAAAAATCCATCAAACTACCTTTATACACAGCCAGCAGGTCTTGATCTTCTGAAAAAAGAAGACAGGATGCTTCTGGAGCAACAAATAGAGGAAGCAAAGCCAGAGCTACTGGTGTTGGGGCCGTTGTATAAGTCGTTCGTTGACCCAGGTGGAAGAACATCCGAGGCAGTTGCGTTGGAGGTTGCAAAATATCTTGACTACATCAGAACCATCTACGGATGTGCTCTATGGCTAGAACACCACGCCCCACTTGGGACAAGTATGACGACCAGAGACCTGCGACCATTCGGATCAGCAGTGTGGTCTAGGTGGCCAGAATTCGGAATATCCATAACCCCAGACTTCACTGCCCCAACCCCGTATGTATATGATCTTAGGCATTTCCGTGGAGCCCGAGACGAGAGGCAATGGCCCACAAAAATAACTAGAGGAAAGATGTTCCCATTCCACGTACTGGAGTTCGCTAAAGTTAGTACATAGTTCGGCTACAGTTGTCTTAGGTGTGTAATGGCTGACGAAAAATCAAACAAAATTGTTACGAAAGAATTTTTATCAGAACGTGATATGCGCATATTCAAGATGCGCCAAGCGGGTACATCTACAAGCGAGATAGCGCGCAGATTCGGAATAACAACAGCAGCCGTATCAAAATCCATACAGCGTCAGCTTGAAAAAATGAACAGAGAAGTTCTTCTTGCCTACCCAGAAGTACTTCGTCTTGAGTTGGAACGCTTAGATAGTCTTCAGCAGGCAATATGGCCACTCACGCAACACCGCAGACAGGTAATGGACGATGGTACAGAAGTACAAATAGAACCAGACCTGAAAGCCATCCAGCAAGTTCTGTCAATCATGGATAGAAGAACAAAGCTGCTAGGAATGGATCAGGTCAACGTCAGTGTCCAGATGGATGTTCAGTCCAGAAACTCGGAACCGATAAAGGCCACGCTTGCTGGGTCAATAAGCGACATACCTGCAGTTGATGCATTTAATCCAGAGACAGAGGCAAGACAACTTCTTGAACTAATGGGGATATCTGGAGTTCTACCCCCCGAGCAGGTCAAGAGAATGCTTGGTGATGATTCAATAGTTGATGCAGAGATAGTTGGAGAAGCAGATGAGTAAAGACAACAACATAAGAGCAGCCATAGACAAGGTAATGGAATCAAAAGACCTTGGGGTTAGTCCAATAATCAACGAAGACGGCGGAACTGCTGACAAGCAGGTTCTTATAAGAACAACAGATAAGCAAAGGGATTACTGGAAAAAGGCTTCTGAGATATCAGGAGAAACACTTTCTTCATGGATAAGAGACACCCTTGATGCCGCTGCTAGATCACTCCTCGAATGCGATCATCCAGTGAACATGACTAAGTTCTACCCTTGGGCGACTATTTGCACTAAATGTGGGAAACGTCTACCAAAATAGGAACTACAATATAATCATGGAAAATAGATACATCAACCTTGATGGAACGCCAAGGGGATTTAGAAGAAGAATAGATACTAAATCTAGAAAATTAGGTCGCACTATCGGTAAGGCTAGGGGAGCTGTTGACAGCTTTGACCCAAAAGCCATAGACGGTGATGATGATGGATTCGTGCAAGATGACAGTCCACTTTTCAGAAGGCCAGCAGTACCAAATGTTGGGGGACTGAGCTCAGCAAAACCATCGCCAAAGAACGAAATGCAACCTGAGCAGTCTCCACCTAGTGCTCGTCCATCCCTCGGCGCTCTACCAAGCGGAGTATCTGAAGCGCTAGCAAGACACCAAGCAAAAGATTATAAATTAGGCGATATTAGTGAAATTGACGGAAAGCAAATATTGCCGAACAGGGCAGACTGGCTAAAGGGTCTCACCTCTAAGCAGATTTCAAAACTTGTTGTTCCCGGCAACGAAGACCAAATGTGGGAGATGTTTAAAAACTCCCGCCTTTCTCACATATCTGATCCAGCAATGCAAAAACAAGCAAAATTACTATTTTCATCTGCGCTTGATGCCCCCCACAAGCAGATTGACTTTAGTGATTCTGCGGTTGCCGAAGTAAGAGCGATTGTTGAAAAAGCAATAGATGAATCACCATCATTTCAATGGGCTGTTTCAAACTACGGAATGCCGTCTTTTGTAAAAAGAACAAAATCAGCAAATGATGCGTTCATGGATTTGCCAGAACAAAAAATATACGCAGCAGATGCAGTAGCAAAAAGACCAGACCTTGAAAATGTTGACGTAGATCCACCAGTCGCAACGACCTATGGAAACATAAGAACAGTATTTATTTCCCCCATTGACCAGAACAAAATAAATTTTGGTGAAGACGGATACACAACTCCGGTTGGAATGGCTGTTATTGATGAAACGCTTGGTGGAATAATTAGGCATGAGTGGGGTCATTATCTTCATGCCTTAATGAGTGAAGATGACGAGATGCCAACAGGCAAGAAATTACTTACAAGAAAAAATTCATATAAACAAAAATCAATAGCTGAAAAATATAATACAGAAAAACCACTTGTCCAGAATTTGCTATCTGGAAGTTCCGACAAGAGTATGCCGTGGGCTAGATCGGCTTACGCACACTCATCAATGAGTGAGATGCTTGCGGAAGGTTTTTCTGCATATCTTCACCCAAACAGAGAAGTAAAACATTTCGCCATAAATGATGTTTTGAAAAAAGACATAGAAGACATGCTCGATGTTGACAAAGACGAATCTCCTTGGGACGTCCTTCCAAATGGACTTTCTTCTGGTCGTAAGAGAAAAAGAAAAGAAGACACCGATCAGATATCGCTTGACTTAGGGAAAGAAATCAGCAAACCAGAAGAAGCAAAAAAACCCGCAAGAGAACCTTTTGCTCCAAGACCACCCGACAATGGCCCATTCACTGGAAAATTCTTAGAGATATTCAAGGGCTGTACAACATACGAAGAAATGAAACAAAGGTACGAGGCTCTAGAGGTTATATTTTTTGACTACGAGACAACTGGTCTTGGAGATGAAGACAAGCCAGTTCAACTTGGTGCTGTCAGAGTTAAGGGCGGAAAAGTTGTTGAAAGATTTAATCTATTTATAAAACCAGACAGAAAATTAAGTGAGTGGTCACTCAAGAATCTGAAAGACGCAAATGGCGATCCACTAACTCAAGAGTGGGCTGATAGTCAGATGTCAAATAAAGAAGCTCACGCTCAGTTTATTACGTGGGCGGGGAAAAACCCTTTACTTGGCGGTCAGTACACTCCTTTTGACTTAGGTTTTCTTGAAAGATCTCTCAGTGAAAGCGGTCTTGACTTTCAACATGCTGGCGTAATTGATAGCAAGCCAATGGCTGATGAGTTACTGCCAAGATGGTCTCCAGAAAATCCAGATGGACCATTTACCGAGAGGAACGGAAAGAAGTCTGCATCTAGTTCACTGGGTCCAGTTGCTGATTACCTTGGAGTTGATATGGCTGGTGGTTGGCATACTGCTGACGTAGATTCAGAAACATCTGCAGAGATCGTGAACAAGATGTTTGAGTATGGCATTAGAAATCAGAGAGCACCAAGACAACTATTAGACGTAGAAGGCATACCAAAGAGACAAGATGCCAAGAAACAAAAGTACGCCCAAGAAATGGCTCAGTACGAAAAGGACATGGCTGATTTCCTATCTTTACAAAAGGTTGATAACGACACGGCTAGTTCGCTCAGTTCTGGATTAAGCGCAGCAAAACAGAAAATAAAAAAACAAGATGGCAACGAATTTGGAGACCTATCGCCATTTGACTTGGAGTTCTTGATTGACAGAGGCGATGTTAAGGATAGTAAGCAAATAGGTTTATCGTCTGGCAAAAAAGTTTCTAGGAATTTTAAAAGAGGCGACCTCAAACCAGAACCAACATCTGTTTCAAGTAAAGAAAAGGCAGTTAATTCTTCGGAGGACGTGTCGTTTGAAGCAGACGTATGGGATATTGGTGGAGAAAAAGTAGCGTTCATGTCGCAAGATGAATTCTCTGGGGAAGACTGGAGTGAGCAAGATTTTGAAAGAGTTGCTATAAACCCATACGAGATAACTGGGTATTCTCCTGATTCAATAGAGGGACAGGAGTTCGCACTCAAGTGGACGGCAGCAAAGGCTGCGTCAGGAGACGGCACCAAGGTTGAAGCACTCCTATATGCCGGGTCAAGGGGCGACGAAGATGCCATGGATGAGTTCAATGCGTTGGCTGAGAGCGGAGAAAGACTAATAGAAGAAGCCAGACAGGAAAGATTGACTGGCTTTACTCGATCTGAAGAACGATTAAAGCAAATAGAATCTGAAATGGCCAGAGAAGGTGTGTCTGATCTGAAAATTGAAGACCTCTATCTAGTCCATGAATCAAAATACGACACAGAGGAAGACGAAGATGGAAATATTATTCTGCGTCCAATGGGTGACTATGAAATAAAAGGGTATGATGGAGAAACTGTAGACGCTGATGGAAAACCATACGAATACTACAGAGACACTCTTCACTTCACGCTAAACCACCTAGCTCAGGGTCACATGTGGAGACAACGTAGTGATTCTGGGACAAATATAATTATTGTTCCATTAAAAGACGTTCTTGATGCAAACCCAGACAGTCTTGATGTTTTATTTCCCGTAGATACGTATCTAGTTCCAAAACCGGGAGAACCGCTAAGGCTTCCTAACGCAAGAGTAGTTAAAAACAAAAACAGTGACACTGTTGACAAAGAAGTAGCTGACATGCTTAAGGAAATGGGAGCAAGAAAAATATTCACTGGCGGAGAGTCATACTCAACGACAGCGCAAGACGAAGCAGCGCGCCGTTTAGCAGAGAATCTTGGCGCTGCATTTGGCGCACATGCTGACATGTCCCATTACTGGATGGAGCAAGCAGTGTCCAAGAGTAGAAAAAAAATGGAATACGGCGCAAGACAGTTGGCGGAGTTGAGCAAGAACGCAAGAATGCGCTTAGCCAACAACGACAGGTGGGCAGGAACGTCAATCAGGATAAAATCAAAAATTGATTTCTAAAATAAAAAGTTAAGTACATAAATATATGAAAGATAAAAAATAAAATGCCAAATTTTGAGGAAGATGAAGATCTTTTTGAAATGTATCAAAAATACGTAATATCAAATTCTGGAATACCAGAAGATTACGATACATGGGTTCAAACTGCTTACGGCGAATCACGCAAAAGACCACATAAACAAAAAAACAACAACAAATATTACGAGATGTAAAAATGCCACTTCCAATAAGAAACTCATCAGAAAAAGCCCAGATAAGTAGCGTTAAAATTTACGAGCAAAAAGACAAAGCAGAACGAGAAGATATGCTTGATCAAATAGCATCACTTGAGTTCAAAATGAATAAAAAAAAGACACCAGGCGACGTTAAATCACCTGGTGTCTAGTTAAAAAGTATTACTTTTTTGTAAGTTCACGAAGCTCTGTAGAGAAGATTCGCTCGTACTCTTCAGCGTACTTATGCTGCAAAACAATATGAGCACGACGACGTGCTTCTTGGCGCTTCGCATTGCTGTCACGGCGTGATTCACGCTCTTCTGCGCTGAGTGCTGGACGACCGCGTCCAAGTCCTTTGCTTTTAAGCTTATTGTATTCGGACATTTTAATCTCCTTTAGGCATTTAGCCATTGTTTGTAGGTTGTTGTTATATTATGAGATTTTTTTAAATACAACAACCTCTAACAAATATTATTTTAAAAATATTCAACCTTAATCGTGTATGCTTCAGAAGTGAAAGAAATAGACGATTACCTAGAAGAACTTTCCAGTATATACGCTCATGACCAACATAGGCTTTTGTCAATTAGTAGCGTCATAGACAGGTTGCTGGATATAAGAAACATGACTCCAGACATAATATTAGATGGAGATGAAATGAAGAAATATTTCGGTAAAAAAATAGAAAAATAAAAAAAGCCAGATATAATAACGGCGTGCCAAGCTCAATTTTTCGTGCGAATTCAATAACCTAGCCCGCTTTGTGCGGGCATGATTCTGACCGCACGGGTGAGCTGGTAGAACACAGATGTCTTATAAACATCCACGGCTGGGTTCAATTCCCAGGTGCGGTACTATAGTTAACGAAAGAAGGGAATGATATGAAACATTGGAAGCCATTCACCCCAGGTGGAAAGTACACATGCAATGAGTGTCCACGTTCAATAGACAACTATCCAGATATACTGAGTCTCCAGATAAGGATACATGAACTTGAACATGAACTTGAGTTAATGCGTCTGCCAAAACATCCCTATATTGACCTACCAATAATGCGCTTCCCTCCAGTAACTCCATCTGCTAATAAATTTATGAGTTCTACCGATTCAGAAGAGGCGAATGATGAGTAAAAAAGAATCAGAGAGATTGGTTGTTTACCTTTCTGGAGAAAGCGCTAGAAAGATGGAACTAGCATCTCAGAACATGAAGCTTGCTAGAAGTTCTGTAATCCGACAAGCACTAGAATTGTTTTACAAAGAGAACAAAATTAAATAAATGGAAACACTTTTAAATATAAGCACCGATAAAAGCTTTCGTGGAATTTGTACGGAGTGTCGCAGGAAATCATTTCGCTGGCACAAGTGGGAACATGTGCAAATGTGGCACGACAATCACAAGTGCATATACGGAGCGAGAAACTCAAAAAATGGCTACAAGTAGAGGAGATGAGGAAATTGAAAATGAATCTAGAGAATAAAAAATAAACATGACATACGTCAGGTGCCTAGCAAAAACTAGCAAGGGCAAGCAATGTAAGAACGGTGCCACATGGGGAACACCATGTTGCGGCAGCCATCAAGATAAATATTTTCAAGTTGCCTGGAATGGAGCCCCCATGAACGTTTTGATTGCAAAAAAGTCTGAGGGAAAACCGAATACGGGCTCTTAGCTCAGTTGGTCAGAGCAGGGGACTCATAATCCCTTGGTCGTGGGTTCAAGTCCCACAGAGCCCACTATCGGTAGAGAGAGGTTGACAATGGGTAACAAAAATGAAATAATTAGACGAGCACTTAATCATCACGGGATAGTTGTAACAACGAATATTCCAGAGCACATCATTGACCAGCTTCACATCAATGGCTACAGAATAAGAAAGTCTAGAAAATGGAAAAAGTGGAAGAACTCGCCCACGGATCACAATACACCTATTACAAACTCAAATGCAGATGTCAAGAGTGCACAGACGGAATAAAAAAAGCAATTAAAGATAATAATGAAAAAAGAAAATCAAGAAAAGCTGCACGCCTATCTATCTTGCCATTATTAGAGTTTTTGCCAAAAGAATTCTCCCTTGACTACAGAAGATCAATATCTAAGTGGGAGGAACGTGGTCTCACCGTGTATGAAGCTGACAGAATCTGCACTAAGTACGGTTTCCACCCATTTCTGGTGTACGGTAATGCTTGGTATGACGATATGTGGGGTCTAGATGAGTGAAAAAGAAGTAATACATGGTATTTCATACACGCTGGTAGGTGGGCAGGTGCTCGTAGGAGTACATAGCCCAACTAAGTGTTCGGGTAGAAAGTGCCCAATACACAACCAGTCAGATCATCACATGGTTGCGTGGTCTCAGAACTGGAATTCAACAAAGAAGATTATTGAGAGAATCTGCATGCACGACATAGCGCATCCAGATCCAGACGAGGCAACCGAGTCTAAAGACCACGAATGCTGTGGTTGTTGCCGTGGCAGATAGATATAGCCGATAGCATCTAGCACTATGACAGACATTTTAGATATCTTGCAAGAGTGGTTTGCTGACGAGGAAAAGAAGGGCTCAGATGAGGCCGTATTCGTCAAGCAGATAATCACAGAGATCTCAAGCCTGCGGTACCTCACAGCAAGACCGACAGCTGATGTAACAGTAAATACATGGAGAGTTATAGACGCCACAGTCGTTTACGCACAGCACAAAGTAAGTTGCGCAACAAAGTACGGGAGGTGCACCTGCGGATTCAACACACAAATGGAAGAATTTGACCGCGCCCGGAACCCCCGCAAATACAAAGAAGAAGACAACAGTAAAGAATCATAAAAACCCTCCGAAATTTTTTTGAAAATGAGCCTTTCTCGGATAGATTTATTCAAATAAACCACCACATCGGAGATTAAATGGCTGCTCATATTAAAAGAAACCTAAAAACGCAAGAGCGCATGACAGAAGCAATCAGGTTCATTGATTCGTTCGCTAAAGAAAATGGCTACAGCCCATCAATTCGAGAAATCGGAGAAGCGATGGGCGTACCTTCTACCTCCACGGTTGCTGAGATGATGGCAGAGATATCTGCTAAAGGGTACATAGAACAGCCAAAAGATGGAAAACGGCTCGCCCGAGCGCTCAAAATCTCAAAAGAAGGACGAGCACTTCTGGGATAAATTTATCCGAAAGACGAGGCTGCCTACAATATTTATAGCGCATACCCAATATGTGGATAATATAAAATTACCACAGCTGGTCACAATCGGCCCTGAGGCGTTTGTACACGTCGTATTTAGTTCAGGGTCACATGAGGGCAGACAGGCACTTACAGTCCATCACGGAGCGCCTAGAACCCCCCGAGAGGCGCACAAGGCGCACGCTGACCAGCATTGAGGAAACTGCGTATCGCAACTTACTCTTCACCGGGAACGACTATCAAGATGGATTGCTGTAGCAGCAACTTTGGATAAATCTATTTAAAAGAATGGGGACTCAAAAATTTGGTTTATAGCTACCCCCCCACTACGAACACACGTTCGCAAGGCAGTCGGGGCTTCGCACCCTCGTGTTAGGCTGACCTAATACCTAATGTTAGGCTAACCTTACAAGCAGCGTTAGGCTGACCATACATCATCTGTTAGGTTGCCCTTACAAAGTATGTTAGGTGCACCTTACAGTGTGCTGAACCACTTATAGGTAATGTCTATAGTGTATAGGTAACACAATAACCTATCAACCGAACGAACCCTACAACCTCCAGCCTACCAAAAACCTAGAGGCAAGTCAAGTCAAAAAGTGCCTATGGAAATGCCTTAAAAAATAATCGTGCCAGCAAAAACGACAGCCGGAAACCGCCCCTCAGGAATAGAAACAAACACCCCTCGCAAATAGAAAAGAACGCAGACGTTTTCGCACAGCAGCAAGGCAAGCTCGTTGTCGTGATGAAAAATAAAACATAAACACTTCATACATACATCACTCACTCAGCACATCACAAGCGCAGTGATAGTAGGGCAAGGGCAGTCGTCGTCATCGAGTGAGAGCGTCGTCATCGAGTGAGAGCGCACGTCAATACGTATGGCACATCACACACGTAGTAGACACGACGTAGCCCGGCGAGGCGAGGCCTTAGTCATCAGGGAATCGCGCAGCATTGCGGGTATCTCTGCGGGTAGTTAGTACCTCACCATATACATAGTACATACCACCTATACCACTACATACATACCACTACTACTAGTACCTACTACTACACATACGTACGTACTACTAGCTACTACTACCTATCATCATCACCACCTACTACCTACTACCTACTCATCATCACTACTACTCATCACTACTACTCATCACTACTACTCATCATCATCATCATCATTCATTCATCATCATCACTCATCACCACTACCTATCATCACTCATCACTCACTCCTATCATCATCCATCATCACCATCCATCATCACCATCACTCATCACTCATCCAGTACTCGATACCCATCACTACACATCACATCACTCATCTATGTATGTCATCATCACTGATCATCATCTACTCCTCACTCCCTCACCCCTCATCTCTCTCTACTCATTCATCACTCACCACTTCTCTCTCACTCATCTACCTAACCCCTCTCTCATCTCTCCTCTACACACATCACCTAACACCATCACCCTCACTCAATAACATCTCATCACTACTCATCACCCTCACTCATCATCACCATCTGAGCCGCACCTACATACCATCACCCACTACACATAGGTATCACCACCCCCCACTCATTAGTACACCCCCTAGTACATAGAGACACAGTACGTAGCCGAACAGATACCCATACCAATAGCCGTAGTGATACACCACACATAGCCCATCACCTATATCCGGCCCATACCCCATACCCCATAGCCCATACCCCATAGCCCATAGCCCCTCTACCCCTTACCCCCATCAACCCCTCAGCCTTATGGCTCAAGGCTCGCAGCCACACGGGTAGCCATACGGGTACACCCCCCACTAGGGATATGTGTACCACTGCTAGAGAGTCGGTATAGATTAGTCGCCCTGATACACTGAGCATACACCTACAGAAAGAGATACTAATGACCGCATTACGCTTTGACCTCAGAGAAGTAGCACGACTCCTCGCACACGCTAAGACATCACCTGAAGCACAGACTCTATATGGAGAGGATACTGGCGCAGGATTGTGGTGGATTAAAGATGATGGTACATACCTAATGTCTAATGGTTCACCACGTTTAGTGGACAGTGAAGGAAACAACGTAATCGTGTACGCAAAAGGATATGAGAGTGGTTGTGACTACGACAAACTCATAGACGCTTGTGGTGGAGATGACTTCGTAGAGTTTCTTGGTGATGACGTGAATGAGATGATCGCACGTTGTGATGGTTCAGAGGGAATACTAGAGATCATTGCTACTGATGGTGAGATGGCGATCTCAGTAATCCGACCGAAGGAGAAGGTCTAATGCATACCACATACACAGAAGTAGATCAGTACGTCACCACGTTACTGCAAGGCGAAAGCGATAGAGAACCAACACAAGAACAACTAGAGATATGGAAGGTCGCAGCAGAGATCAACTACAGAGATGCAGATAGATGCGATAACTCTGATCTCAGGAGTGCGTTCTATCTAGGCGTTCGCATTGCGTATGAAGTAGCCGTAGTGCTTGAGCCACCACGAAACTATGACCGTCTGCAAGCAGATGCATTCTTTGATGGCGTAAAGCTAGGAGAGAGCGAAGCAGATCAACACACCTACAGCCGAAGCCTCACGGGTGGCATACGGGTATGACCGCAGCAGTGTGTGCAAGGTGCAAAGCTGAGCACAGAGAACAGCACCTATCCGCGCTAGAGGTATACAGACGTATGATCAGCGATGGCTGGACAGTGGGACTCGAATGCCTATGCCCTGAGTGCAATGGCAGAGACATAAAGTATTGGCACTTCACAGAGCAAACAATGCTTGACATAGGTATGCTAAGTGGCATAGAGTAAATATATGAAAACACACCACAGCAATACCTACTACATCATTCGTTCATCAGTTCGCACAACTCTCTTGGTAGCAGTTGTTCTATCAGCGTTCTTTATTGGTAAAGCATTGTCACAGAATGATCTCGCATACTCTTGCAATGGAAAGAGCGTAATGGCTGAAGCGAATGACACAGTGTGGTCAATGACTGAAGCAAACTGTGATGGTCACATAGGTCAAGCAGTAGATGACATAGTTAAGCAATATGGTATTGACTTGAGTATCGGAGAAGTAATAACATTCACTATGGAAAGGGAGTAATAGATATGAAAGAATATACGTTCATTGTAAAAGTGTCACAGAGGCACGACTTAGATGCACCGCTTGACGCTGCAGAGGCAGCGTCATTTATTAAATGGAAACTAGAAGAAGGCGCAATGATAGAAGTTGTTTCAGTAGACGAATACGACGAAAGGAACTACTAAATGAAAGTACCAAACATTTGCCCACGTTGCTACGGGTGGATACCAAGCAATGCAGCGCCGGGAGAATATCCCGGAGCGATATCACGCCTCGACAACGTGACAGAGATCTGCTCGCAATGCGGAAGTGAAGAAGCGATGTTGCAGTGGGAAAAGAAACTTACCGATTGGAGAAAGAAGTGAGTCAAGGTAAGAAGCATTCAGACATACATCTAGAAAGAGTTGCAGAGATATACCTCACGGCGTACGTAAACAGAGTCTCAGCACAGAGGGAAGTCGCACAGTCTTTAGGCATTGCAGTCTCAACAGCCGCCAAGCAAATTATGTTTGCACGTAGCAGTGGTCTCATTCCCTCAAGGGAAAAACTAACAAAAATGATGAAGGAACATAATGAGACAATAGAAAAAATAAGAATGTCAAAAGCAATAATCAACTCATAGACTGAAGTAATACAAAGCCACCAACATAGGAGAATAAATAATGACAAAAGAAACACAGAGCATCACGCTCTACGACGATAGGAAGAATGAGTTCACAGCATCATTCACTACGTCACTAATAAACGGTCGCATTGAGGTTACTGGCGTATCCATTAACTCAGTAGATGACAATGCAATAGTTTCACAAAAGTTTTTACGTTCATTGCCAGTTGCATCAGTAACTAGGTCAATGCGTCACAGTGAACTTTCATCAGATAGCAGACTTGAGCCAGTAACAGCAAAGAAGTGGATTGGCAGTGATGAACAACTGAAAATAGTTGCAGAGTTATACAGGGAGGCATACCGTATGGGCTTGCCAGTACAACCATACCTCGCACAGAAAACTGGTCGCCCTGTCACAACGGTAAACAGATGGGTGCGTCAAGCAAGGAACAAAGGTCACTTAGGAAAAGCGAACAGCACTAGAGCAGGAGAATGGTGAAGAAAAAATACACAGTACAATGGTCTGTTGTTTGTGAAGCTGATAACCCTAAAGAAGCAGGAGTTATTACTTACGGTGAGATGCTTAAACTTGTTAAGGATCCGACCTACGGGCAAGGAATACTTCGAGTATCTGATTACATAAACCCGAGTAGCTCATCATACGTAATCATTGCTGAAGCAATGGGCGTATACAAAGACAACAAATAAAAGAGAAATAAAAAAACCCCCGGCGATTTGTCCGGGGGTTTTTTATTTAGTTATTTTTTACTACGGGTTAGAACGGTTCGTCGTCAGCTCCAACTGCAGCTGGAACACGCTCTGTTGTCTTGCGACGGGTGTTTGAGCTTTGCTCTCCGTCAGACTTCTTGCGACGTACGACTTCCTCGATACTGCGCGCGTTGATTGCAATTTCATCTGCAACAAGCTCTACAGTCGAGCGCTTTTCGCCTTCTTTTGTTTCGTATGAGCGCTGCTCAAGGCGGCCCATAACTACAACGCCAAGTCCTTTCTCAAGAACTCTCCCTGCGTTTTCTGCTACATAACGCCAAGCTACGATATTAAAGTAAGAAACTTTTTCTTGCTTTTCTCCAGCTTGGTCGTACCATACGTAATTGCACGCAATAGAAAAACCTAAACGGGCTTGTCCATTTGATGTAAACGTAAGTTCCGGGTCTTGTGTTATATTTCCTATAAGCACAGTCGGTGATGGGTTCATCTGATCTCCTTGTTTTTTGTGTGTTTACCTTAGTGTCCTTTTGGGACATCAGTCACTCTATCAGCACTCTCGTGAGGTTGCAACCAACAGTTTTGGTGCTAAGGTTTTACCTATGAGCACCTCAGACAATGAAGCAAAAGAAAAGATTGTTGATCACCTTGCGGGTGGTATGTTTTGGTTCCTATACCAAGAAGATGATGCAGTAGATGAAGATCAGAAAGAAGATTTACTGCTTGATTGCCAAGATCTCACTTGGGTTCTATGGGATAGTTTTAAGCCTGAACTCATCAGCGTTGAGGGAGAGAATACATTTATTGTAAAAATAACAGCAGATATTGCTGGCGTAATTCCCTTTATGGAGGGGATATTGTCAAAAGACTGAGCTTATTGCTTGATCTGAATACAGCAATACCCTAATCCGACGTTATTATTTGATAAACTTGATACTACTTACTGCACTAATCACTCGCTATTAAAAGAGTGCGTTCTATCCACTGAGTAAGGAGAAAAGCATTGAGAAAAAACACTGTATTGGCTACTGCATTATTCGCACTACTGCTTGGTTTGCTAACGCCGAATGTTTCGGAAGCAAAACCATTGGGCGGAAAGGTGGTGGCGAGCGTTCCAGCGCTCTTATCAATCAGTGAAGTTTCCTCTAGTTCTCACCCTGTTTCATCTGCGAGCGTAGAAACGCAAGCAAGAGAACGAAAGATACAAAGCGCTATAAGCAAGACTTATAAGTTTGGTGAACGTAGCGACTCTGTGAGGAACCTTCAGAGTTTACTTTGGAATGTGAAAGTAGACGGGTACTACGGGTCAGCGACAAGAAAAGCACACATATATGCTTTGTCTACCCGTGATATGTCTATCAAGCACGTTCCAGCAGTTGTGTACAAAGCATCAACGGGTCCACGTTTTCCTAGTGATAAGACTTTACGCTGCCCAAAATGGGAAGCAAAGTTCAAGGAATACGGACTCCCCGTGGAGGTGTTTTCGTATATTGCTTACCGAGAAAGTAAATGTAACCCCAAAGCAGTTAATGCTCGTTGGAACAGTAAAGGTCAATTGACCTACACACTTAACAACAACGGAACTTGGGACAGCGGATTAGTGCAAATAAACTCCTCGTGGGTTAGTACTGTTCGTGAAGTCTGCAAAGTTGATACGGGTTCATTTCGTCGGGATCTTGAGGCTTTGCTTAAAGCAGACTGCAACCTAAAAGTTGCCAAATGGATTATGGAGAATAGTTCAGGCAAGTTGCGCAACTGGTCTATCTACGGAGGCTAGTAGCTATGGGGCCTGGTGCTCTATGGTCAGATGTATTTTCATTAGTTCTACCTTGCATATGTGTGCGCAAAGTATTGTTTTAGATAAATCTATATAAACAGTACAGAGAGAAACACTCGATATGGCACACAGGCTAGAGATCACTAAGTCAGGTATAGCGAAAATGGCTTATGCCGATAGAGAAATACCTTGGCATAGGCTTGGCACGCGTATGAACGGCCTTCAGACAGCCGGGGAAATGCTCTCTGCTGCGCAAGCAGACTTTGATGTAGTCACTACGGCAGTTGCTGCGGTTGATGCCAATGGAGAGTTCATAAGAAACCCTGACGGGAAGCCAGTAATCATTGATGACAGCAGAGCTACGGTAAGAGTTAATCCTGATGGATCATTTGATGGGTTAGCTACTGTGGGTACGCGGTACGTTGTCCAGCAGAATAAAGAGTGTTTAGAGAGCGCACTAGCTGTAGTGGGCGCAGCAAATGGAGATGCTGTTGTTGATACCTGTGGAGTCCTCGATGGTGGTCGAGAATTCTTTGCCTCGATAGATTTGGGCAGCTTAGTAATTGACCCGGCAGGAATAAATGACAAAATTGATAGATATTTGCTCGTCAGGAACGGCCACGATGGCAAAACTGCAATAACATTCGCAAATACAAGCATTCGAGCAGTGTGTAAAAATACAGTTATAGCTGGAATGATGAATGCGCAGCGCGTGTTCACAGCGCGCCACACAAGAAACGCAGAAACTGCAATGGAAGAAGCCCAAGAAGTTCTTAAAATATCAACAGCTTGGGCAATCTCCTTCCAAGCAGCAGCAAAAAAAATGCTTTCCGTAAATATGCCGGGTTCAAGTAAGCAGTTTTCTGATTTAATCGAGACTGTTTTCCCGGAAAAGCCAAAAGAAACTGATAGGCAGCGGAGAAACAGAGAACAAATACTATCTACCGTCCGCGCCCTGTATGATAATGAAAGAAATGCCGGGGGATTTGGTTATACGGGTTGGTCAGCTTATAATGCGATTGTCGAGTATCTTGATCATTATCGAGACGCAGATGGTGATGAGCGCGCACTCGCGTCTATGAGTACAACCTCTATTGTTACTCAGAAAAAGAATACTGCCCAGGCATTCATATTGGCATTAACATAAAATACAGCAAATGTATGCTTGTTGTGTACCTAGTGGAAGGTGATCTAAGTGAGCGAGAACGAATTCTACGAATTCTTTGACGAAGATGAAGATCAAGATGATCACAAGCGACCACGGGAAGAGCTTGCGCTATGGCTGAGTGAGTTTATGACGGCCAGTGTAGACGCTGAAAACCTTTATAGAAAACATTTCTGCACGATTCTCGCCGATAGGCTCTATGAGGAGTTCGGTTACGAGGGCTTTTGTGAAATGATGATGGTAATGGACCGCAAAGCCGGGTGGATAAGCGACATAATTCTCGAGAACTCCGATATTGACGATATTTTATTTAATAAATACGGCGTTTATGACAGGCACGCGATTGCGCGGGCTCGAGCTTCCTCAACAATGGACGAAATGAACTCGAAAATATGGAAACTGCGTAGAAAATACGCAAAACAAATAGCTGATGAGCTGATGACCCCGGCAAGCGCATCTGATCCAGACGCGGAGCAGCCCGGAAAAGAATAATCAATTACCAATTATTTAGTGTGAAACTGCGTAGCTCATCTGAAATAATGTCTCGATTAACCGGGTCGAGGTGAGTTCCACGCAACTCGTTAGCTATATCCGGGCGAACTGAAAAAAGAATATTAAACCAATGTTTCCCATATCGAGAACCATCTCCGGGAAAAGTTTTTTCTACTAGCTGCTCAAATACTTCATACGTCTTGTTCATACCGGGTATCTTACCTTAATTTACCTCGGTATTTGGATACTGCGGTAGGGCCTGGGATTGGGCATAAAAATAACGGGACCAGGCTAGTTCCCTGATCCCGTTACCGTGAGGGTTGTTAGCGTGATACTTCAGTTACCACGATTGGTGAGAATAGAACTTCTCCACCTTTGCCATTTGTATCAGCGTATGAAAGCGCTTCAGCAAACGTATCAAACCACAGCGTATCCATACTGCCCGTGATGATGTTAAAAGCATTCACTCTAGCCATTGTTGGGTAAAGGTAATCCTGCATTTCATTCCCCTTCTATCGGTGTACCCCAACATTACAGCACTAAATAACCTATACCTAGCCTTAGTGAATTAAAGCGCTTACTCGGTTATGTGTGGGTAGTTAGTTACATCTGCTATGGATTTACCAAGCCTACTACCACGGGTCGAGTCAGTGTTTGAGAAGTCACTAAATACAGTCTTAGATGGGGTCAAAGACATACGCCACTTCTCAAGCTCCTTTACCTTCTCCTGGAGAACGCTAACGTAACGCACGGTCAGAGCTAGCTGCGCCTTCAGATCATCAATGTCATATTCTTCATTTTTGTCCATAGGGATAGGGTACACGGCTATGATGTTCCATATGCGATTATTTCTAGGAAATGATTACCTGGGCCTGGATTTCCCTTATGATGCGGCCCAAGTAGCTGATATTAAAAAAATAAATGGCGCGAAGTTTGATCGAGTAACAAAAATATGGAAAGTTCCAATATCTTCGCTCGAAGAGGCCAGAGGTTTTGCAGCTGCCAATAGATTTAATATAGATAATGAAGTTTTATTGCTTACAATCAATAAAAAGAAACCGGGTAATACAACCTTTATCAACAATGGGCAGATCTGCCTTAGGGTTCCATACGAGCGCGTGGTAATAAAAGCAATTAAACAGATACCGGGCGTCACCTGGGACTCGAATAATTCATTTTGGCGCGTCCCGGTAGCTTCAGCTGCAGAAGTTATCTCCTGGGCGGAGTCGTTCTCGATCCCGGTTGATGAAGAAATATATTATTTAGCAGCAAATATAAAAGAAAATCTCGAGAAACTCCGGGAGTCTTCCAGGTCTACTGACGCGGATATTGATGTCCCGGGCCTGCGCGGGCAGTTGCTGCCGTATCAAAAAGCCGGGATACAGTACGCAGCTAGTGCTCGAAGAACATTTATTGCAGATGAAATGGGCCTGGGTAAAACGATACAAGCTATAGCTACCCTCGAATATGTTTGGGACTCCTACCCGGCTGTAGTCGTATGCCCACCGTCCCTGGTGCTTAACTGGCAAGCTGAATACTCGAGATGGCTTCCGGGGAGAAAAGTATCCGTAGTTATGAATAGAAAAGAGTTCCCGGAGACTGGAACCTATGATGTTGTCGTAGTTGGTTACAGTAACATTACGAAATGGGAGAAAGAATTAGCAAAACACCGTTCTTATGTATTTGATGAGAGCCACTACTGTAAAACAACCACGGCCAAGCGAACCAAGAGCGCGCAGAAAATAGCTAAGAGCGCGCCGAAAGATGGCATTGTTCTTTGTTTGACCGGGACACCAGTAACTAATCGCCCGGCTGAGTATGCAGCTCAGCTAGAAATATTAGGAAAATTAAAAGAATTTGGCGGCCTCTGGGGTTTTTACCGCCGCTATTGCGGAGCTTACCAGGACAATTTCGGACAATGGAATATATCCGGGCACTCTCACCTCGACGAATTAAATGAAAGACTGCGCGGAATGTGTTATATCCGCCGAACAAAAGACCAGGTATTGCTCGAATTGCCCCCGGTAATACATAGTCCACTGCTTGTAGAGGGTACAGCTGCCGGGTTAGTCGAGTACAAAAAAGCAGAAAAAGATATAATTAAATATTTACAAGACCGGGCTCGAGAGATAGCTCGAGAGCTCGGCCTTAGCCCGGCATCAGCTGCGGTAATAGCTAAAATAAAAGCAGAAAGTAACGAACACCTGGTTCGTTTATCTGTTTTACGCCGCCTTTCAGCTCGAGCGAAAATGCCGGTGATCGAGGAATGGGTCCAGGAAAGAATAAATGAAGGCAAGAAAGTAGTTATTGCGGCCCACCATCGAGAAGTAGTCAATGATTTAGCGAATAAATTCGGCAATTTGCGTATCCAGGGCGGAATGGACGTAGCTGATGTCGAGGAACAAAAAAAGAAATTCCAAGAATTATCTGCAGCTGAAGCCCCGGTAATTGTTTTATCTATACAAGCTGCAAAGACCGGGCATACTTTAACCGCGGCCCAGGAAGTGCTGTTTGTCGAGTTGCCCTGGACACCAGCTGATGTGGATCAAACATACAGTAGATGCCATAGATTAGGACAGAAGGGCAGCGTCACCGCGACATATATGCTCGCGTCCGGGACGCTCGATGAGGAAATATATTCACTGATCGAGCGAAAGCGCGGAGTGGTAAACGCTGCGGTAGATGGTGGAGTAGCCGAGGTGGAGTCGGTTTCTCAGTTGGTGATGTCCCTGCTAGGCGGAAGCTGACTCAAGAGCCATCTTGGCAACAGCAATCGCTGCACCCATACGGTAAGGGTAGCTTCCGTCGTATTCCCCGTAAACGAGGAGTGTGCTATTTGCAATCCTTGCCTCTACGTCAGCATCTTCTTTGTTCAAGATGTTGAGGATTCTGATAAGGACTTCTTGGTCAATCTTTTTCTTGCTCATACTGAAACTGTATCATGGCGTATAACCTATTCCGAAATCGTGTCCACCAAGAGCTCGAGACACTCGAACCGTAAGCCCCGACTGGGGTAAAGAAAAACCCCCTCGCCCAATTCCCACACCGAGAGCGTCCTCTCCCCAGCAGCCTGACTCGTTTATCAGAGGAGGACGGTTCATTGGAGTGACTGTCGCAGTTTCTAGAAAACTGGAGGGAGTGTCGCAGTGAGAGCCTTATCCCGAAGGGACGACGGTACTTCTGAGTCGTGTAAGAACTAGGCGAGAGGGTTTCTCTCCACTCGCTAGCGGTTGCTTTACTTCATACTGAAACTGTATCACCCCGAATAACCTATACCGAGTTTTATGTTCCACGTGGAACATTCCCCCATCGGGGCTCCACGTAGAGCGCCCAGCTATACCCGTGGATACGGAATAGATTAACCCACCTGATACAGTTATCGCGTAGGCAAAAACGAAAGGGACACGATGAATAAAGTACGAGAGATAAATCGGCTACGGGCACAAGAGTTCCACTTAGGTGAGGACTGGAACACCGCGGAAGATTATGACGTTTACGAAGACATCTATCTAAAGAGTGAAGACTACGCGTATCACCGCGAAGACTTTACGGAAACAACTGGAGAAGATGAGCAGGCCTTCCTAGAGTCTGAGGACTATAAAGACCACTTAGCAGAGTTCATTAGAGACAAGAAAGAGGAGATGCTAGGCCGCTAAGGCTTCGCGTATAGATATGGAAGAAGACGACATCTGCACTTGTGAAATACCGTTTACCGGGAATTGCCCTGCCTGTCGCGATTAGAGGTCGTGGTATTATTTAAATATGCGCGTATGGATTGACCAAGACCTCTGCACCGGGGATGGCCTATGCGCGGAAATTGCCCCCGATGTGTTTTTCGGTGGAAGCGACGGCCTTTTCTATGTTAAGGAGTCCGCGGAGCACTATGGAGCTGAGAAGCTCTTTGATGGCAAGACGAACCCGGCAATGGCTGAAGGTCTTGCGCGCATCCCTGACAGTCTCCTAGAGAGCGTTATTGAAGCCGCCGAAGAATGCCCCGGCGAGTGCATCTTTATTGAGGAATAAGCTCCCCAGAAGCTGCCGGGAATAATAAATAAACCGATTATTTAATTAAACAATCCCGGTGTTCGCGACAACTTGCTCCTACGCAGATAAGCCCCGTTGCCCGCATTGGGACAGAAGCCCAATGCGGGATAGATTATCCGTCGTGGTATGCTGAGGTTCTAGACAAGCGAAAGGGACACAATGAACACTCACCCACACTACGATGAAATTGTGCAAGCAATCAAGGCAATGCCACTCTGGGACGACCCGCAAACATTCCGCCAATCAGAAATCTCCAACTGCTACGAGGACGCAGAACTCGTTGAGTCATTCGGCTGGGACGGGGAAAAGGCACTTACGCCAGCGCAAGCCGTGAAAGCGGTTAAGGCGCTGTGCGATCTGCGTGACGACGTTTTCGGGGAAATGGATCGGCTTGAAGAAGCCGAGGCACGACGGAACGACGAGGAAGGGTTACGCAACTTCATAGAGCTGTCTGAATACTTGCACGGGTAAGCGCACACACCGTCTCGGCTGGAAAGATGAAACCATCTTCTCCAGTTGAGACGGTAGACAACGGGGCTTTCTTCTGGTAGTCTGGCCCAATGTCTTTACCACCTCTATATAAGTGCATTGTTTGCGATCTGCCAATAGATCAAAACTCGCAGCGCGTTATCAGGCAGGCGATTGTTTGGCTAAAAGGAACGTCGCGCACAATTCACGAAATAGTGACTGAGAACTATAGGTATAGACACCTAGACTGCACAAGCAGACAAGATCTAGATCAAATGGAGTTGTTTTAATGCTTACTTTCGGAAGTTTGTTCGCCGGTGTTGGCGGCTTTGATATCGGTCTAGAAAAAGCCGGGTGGAACTGCAAGTGGCAAGTCGAGTGGGACGCTCATTGTCAGCAAACTCTTTCTTATCACTGGCCTAATGTTCCAAAATGGCTCGACGTTTCTGATGCTTCAGGATACGAGCTATTTCCAGTAGATGTAATAACTTTCGGGTCACCGTGTCAGGATCTATCAGTAGCCGGGAAAAGAGCCGGGTTAGATGGTGGACGCAGCGGTTTATTTTTCCAAGCAATCAGAATTATAAAGGAGATGCAGCATGCAACAGGAGGAACTTTTCCAAGATGGGCTATTTGGGAAAACGTCCCAGGAGCCCTCTCTTCAAGAGAAGGTGACGATTTTGAGGCAGTCCTCAAAGAAATGGCAGGCCTGGGGGCGAGTTTCGTTGAATGGGGAATCCTCGACGCGCAGTTCTTCGGAGTCCCCCAAAGGCGTAGGCGAGTGTTCGTCGTCGCTTGCCTTGATCCTTCAGTCTCCGAAGGAAGTGGACAGCAAGTACTTACTGTCGGCGAAAGCGTCCCAAGGAATACTAAGAAGGGCAAACAGGCGCGGAAAGACACTCCCGGAGAAGCTGCAGCAAGCTTTGGAAGCAGTAGCTTCGGAGGATGGACAGAACAAGACCAATCCATAACTCTCTCAGCGCGTGACTACAAGTCAGCAAGCAACATAGTTGTGAATGACATAGCACCAACGCTGCGTAGTGGAGGAGATGGTGGAGTTCCGTCGAGTCGAGGAGAGCACCTTGTTATCCAGGAGACTATTCATTCATTTGACACTCTGTTTGGGTCAAATGCCGGGGTATTCGAGAACATATCACCGACCCTTAAAGCTACACAAGGGCCACCAAGTATTGCCGGGACGCTGCCCTTCACTGAAACAAGCTTTGCACAATACGCGGAGGGTGTCGGAACGCTGCGCGCAAGTGGCGGAACCCTGGGTGGCGGAACCGAAACGCTGCTAGTAGAGAGCAAAAGCGACGGAGTTTACGTCCTCGATGGCACGCGGGTTGATGATGTTCGAGTTTATGATGACGGAATGACCCCAACTCTTAAAAGCAGAATGGGCACTGGCGGCAATAACGTTCCTTTTCTAGCTATTCCGATCCAAGATGGCCGGGAGATTGAGAAAAAACAAAACGGTTTAGGAATTGCGGAAGAAGGCTCACCGGCCTACACGCTCGATCAGACCGGGGCACAGGCCGTTGCTTACAGTATTCGAGAAGATGCTAAAGCAAATACATTTTCCGCTACGGAAATACAAACCGCTCGAGCGCTATCCGCGCTGAGGCCGTCAGTTCAGTCTCACCATACGCAAACCTTTATCGCTGAACCAACAATGACAGTGAGAAGACTTACCCCGGTGGAATGCGAAAGATTAATGGGGTGGTCTGATAATCACACGCTGCACCGCGCTGATGGTAAAACAAACTCAGATACAACACGCTACAAAATGACCGGGAACGGCGTAGCTAGCCCTGTAGCTCAGTGGATTGCTGAACAAATAAACTTACAATACTAATTATGTGGTTTGTTAAGTCCCGGCGCGCACAAAGCGTAGAAGATTACGAGTCTTGGCTCGAAGATGCTGTATGCCCAACGCTTAACTCGATGGATAATACCGGGGAAAGTAGAGCGACTGTAATAATAATTGATGAATGCAGCCCAAGAATATTGACTCCGCTCGAAATGGAGAGAATGATGGGCTGGCCCGACAACCACACTCTTTATCGAGCAGATGGAAAAACAAATAGCAATAATCGTCGAGCGAAGATGATCGGCAATGGAGTCGCTAGTCCAGTTGCTCAGTGGATTGCAGAAAGAATAAACGAAGCAGAACTAAGAAAGCGCTAGCGCCCACCGCAGCAAGCCCTGCGGATTACTTGCGTTCTTATTTTTCCCGGGATCTGCCGGGCTTTAGCTACAGCTTGAGAAACGTTTTTCTTCTCTTCTTTTTTGTCGTCTTCACTCATCTATAGAGTTTAGCCCATTTCGGGTTCGTCATTTTCCCAAGAAAGATATTTAGTTTTATCGTCGAGGACGGCGTGTTGAGTGCGAACAAGAGTTTCACCACGGTTCGTTGCAAAGTTCTCCGTAGCCCTCCACGCATACTCACAGCACGGCGTTTCGCTATCGCACGGGTGCAGACGAGAACCTAGTGATTTCGCTATCGAGGGGAAAGACCTCAGCAGTCTAAGAGAGCAGTAGTGGCAAAGAAATACCCAGTCGCCGTCTTCCGGCCCGAGCCAAGGTTGATTGTCTGTAAACCCACCGTAGTACCCAAACTCCCTAGGGACGAACGAGAGACCGCAATCAGCGAGTCGTGGGCTCGATGCGGGACCATTCCCGCATTCACTGCAACTATTTTCTGGTGGCATATTTTCCTTTTGTTAACAACGCTGGCACTCGCCGTGCAAGTACCAAGCACAAGACTCACTAAGCCCGTAACAATTAGGGCAGTCATTCTCTACGTCAAAGCCTACTGGCTTTTCCCACTCAGCAACAAGAGCTGAAGGAAACGTGATGACGAAGTTCTCAGAAACGGTAAGTGTTGTCATACCTTTACTGTATCACGGCGAATAATCTATACCTAATTTTAGGATACCGTCGAGTTAGATTATCCACTCGACGGGCACTGCCCACGTGTAAGCCGAATCCCCGTCTGAAACCAACGCAACGTGACACGGCATATCGCTCTCGGCGAGATCTGTTCCGTCTACGCTCTCGATGTTCAGCGAGACGATTACGCCCGATGCCTGCTTACCGTTAGGTGTTGAGAATGTTACATAGTCGCCCATTGCATATGTTTTCTGTGCTGTTGTCATACCTTGAGTGTACCACTACGGATAATCTGTACCTAATTCTCGAATAATCAAAAAAGACTCGGTATTGATTATTCATACCGTTACGAATATTGGAAAGTATTCCCAAAGCGGATATATTCTCCTAATGCCAAAAAAGCCCGAACTCGACCTAGTTAAAAGATTCAACCTTTACTCTGCTCGGCAGACAAATATGCAGCCAACAAAAAAGCGCACAAAGGCAAACTCAAAAAAGGTATAGGTTATTCGGCGTGATATGGTGAGTCTATGAACACACAAGAACTCACAAGTGCCCATATCCATATTCACCTTAGTGCTAACGGAGACGCAATTGACGCAGAGTACTTTTGCTCAGACTGGTGTCACCGCTCTTGGTGCAACGACAATGGAGTTGCGTACGAAGGGTGGAATGGTTGTCACGAAGTTCAAGCACCGCAATTTTGCTCAGGGTGCACGGAACAAATTTAGAACTCATCGAGAAGGGAAAATAATGAACAACTTATATATCGGAGAATGTGAACGGTGTGGAATTGCTTCAACGCTAATTCCTATCGTGCACGGGCATAATGGATTTGACCCAGCATATTGGGATACCGATCTGTGCTCACCGTGCTACGACAACCTTGCCGAGCAGTATCAAGATTTGCAGCAGGAACTCGAATCATCAAATTGGTGAATTAGGCAATTAAGTATTTGCTTCTTGCCACGAAAGCCCTAACTCGTTCCATATCCAATTGCCTTCCGTCGGCATTGGTATAGGGGCTACCCAGTCAAATGACTCATCGAGCACCCAAGACGGGTACGGAGACAGTGATATGAAGACATCATTTATCTCGTCATAAGTAAACCCTATCCCGGCGTACTGTTTGCGGAAGTTGTTATTATATGAAGTTTGTATCCACCGCCCGCCAAGGTTGTCTATCAACCATTGGTAACCTTCGTCGAGATCATTGTTGTCACCAACTGTCACTCGAATGACAATGTTATTTTCGTCTATTTCTGCCCAGTGCGACATTATATCAAGTAGCTCACAATCACTATTCCGCTTCCTCCAGCGCCGGAAGCAACGCCGCCTGATGCGTTTCTGCATCCACCGCCACCACTTGCTGTGTTCGCAGCAGCACTTACCCCGGTTGTATTCCCGGTAGTTCCGTTTCCACCAACTCCACTTCCCCCTGTTCCAGCAATGTTATCTCCACCGCCACCACCACCGCCGGAATAGAAAGTTCCCAAAAGAGCTGTGCCCGTGCCGCCATTACCGCTACTCGAACCAGAAACTGCAGTTCCACCAACGCTAGCGAAACCACCGCCACCGCCAGCTAGGTAGTATCCATTAGTTTGGTTCGCCCCGGCTCCACCAGCAAAACCCTGCGTTGCGTCAGTTGTCGCGCCACCAGCTGAAAAGTTATTTAAGTTAACGCCACTAGAGCCACCACCCCCTGAACCACCAGCGGTACCAGCAGTTGGGGCATTTGCGTTGTAGAAACCACCTCCACCGCCACCAGTTGCTGTGATTGTTACGCTGTTTACCACTGCGGTAGTATTTGTTCCATTAGCTCCTTGGCCGCCAAAGTAAGAAGTTTGTTGCGCCCCGCCTCCTCCAATTGTGGCAACAAGAGAACCACTTGCAGGAAGTGTTTGGTTAGCTGTTACTAAACCTCCAGCTCCTCCTCCACCTCCAACAGATGAACCTCCAGCAGCGCCACCAGCGTGAACGCGCACGTTGATCGAGGTACTCGAACCACGAATGCTTGTTAGGTTTCCATTTGCTGTCATATAGTGGTAGCGCCTACCGCCGCTGTCAACAAACGAACTCCCCCCGGTAATTCCAGTTCCGACTGTAATTGAGAATGCTTGACTTACAGATCCAACAGCATTTGCCGCAGTTATCGTAAAAGAATAAGAGCTAGGTGACGTTGGAGTGCCAGTTATTGCCCCGGTTGACGAATTAAGCGATATTCCCGCCGGTAATGAACCGGATGTTACTGAATAAGTTGGTGATGGCGCACCGCTTGCAGCTACTGAATCAGAATAAGCAATTGTTAAATTCATTGTTGTGCTTATTGTATTGTCAGTCCATGCTGGGATGATGGTTTGGAACCCAGAAGAAACAATACCAATAGTTGACGGCATTAACCAAGGTCTCCTACAACTAGATAAACATTGCTGGCTGTGCAAATAATAGAAGCGGCGGAGTACTGTGCCCGAAGTGTAAGGGCAGGAGTTCCGTTGACTGTCGCTCCTGTTCCTTGAGCAACCGTAAAAGTTCCAGTATTTAAGCGAGCAAGGTCTACCCGTTGACCAACTGAAAACCCAGTAGAGCTGGTAATGGTAAGGGTACATGCAGCCGTATTGAAAAGTAATTTACCTATACTGACTGAAGTTAAGTTTCCAGTGGTAAACGAAGCAACTGTTTGCGCGGTTGCCCAGTCGCCAGGTAAACCAGTAGCTCCAACTCCGCCGGGCGCACCAGCCGGGCCAGTTGGGCCAGTTGGGCCAGATCTTTCGGGAATGTACTTTATTGACATTAATCAGTTCCTTCTGTTGTTGACTATTCTACATCAACACAATGAACCGATTACGTTAGCCCCGCTCTCGGCTTCTCGAGCGAAGTGAATTGCGCAGCTTTACGCTACGCATTAGCACTAGACGGTTAGCGAGACTTCGGCCCAGCCAATAGGTTCGCAGCGGTGAGTAACGCCATTAACGGTGATCTCATCTCCAACCGATAAAGCGGTATGGGTACGGTTCTCGGGCAGCAAAGGCTCCAAGATATTCCACGCATAACCTTCGTAAAGGTTTGTTTGGCGAAACAACATATCGCAGATGTCAATAGCATCTCCGATATCGGGAACATCAAACGTCGCAGATGTTGCGTCTCCGAATGCTTTCCATGTAATTGTTACTTGTGCCATTTTTTCCCTTTCGTTAGTTTAAGTATATTGCTTCAAGTTGGAAAACCAACTCTTTTTATAAATCGGGGTTGAACCATTTCCAAGAACCATCAACGTTAATCACTACGTCTTCGGGTGCTAGGCAATCGGTCAAAGAAACAGCAGGACTATTCCAAACCCAAGTGAAGTTTACGTTTAGCGAAATATCACAAACAGGTTTCGCTTCTTCGCTACTGCCAGTAATCAACAACGTGGCAAGAACAATAACAAGAGAAGTTACTAATCCCCATACGGTTATTCTTACAAAAGTACGTAGTGTGTAATACGTAGGTGACTTTTCATTATTCATTGCTTCCCCCTTCAGAGAACTTATTCGCTTACGATTAAATAGTATCACTTAGAATAATCTATTCCGCATTTACTGATACAGCTAGATGCCGGGCGCGAACATAAGTTGGCGCTCACGTTTCTTGTTGTTCGAGTTCTTCAACGTTGGTGAGAATTCTTGACAGTATCTCAATCATCTTTTCTTCACTTTGCCCCCAAGTCATCCAAATCAGGCGAGCCTGAAATTGAGCATGAAGCGAGAATGTGTTGGTGCTCATTGTTCCCTTTCGTTTAGAAATCGTCTTCGTCTACTTGTGCAACAGAACGAAGTACCTCGGCGAGACCGTCCCAGTATTCTTCGTTAGTCATTTTTCCCATCTTGAAATCGTAGTTGTACATACTGATGTATGTAAGACCACGGGTAACGAGAAGAAGTTTCTTTGCGTTTGTTGCTGTTTTCATTTCAGCCCACACCCGTCCATGACGTATTCCAATACTTGTTCCATGTCCCACGCTTCAGGTGAGTCAAGGTTCTGCTGTTGCCACAGAATCCTTGCCGTTGCTAGTTGTTCCCGTGTTGCCCTTGCTAATTTTGTTGCTTCCATACCTTCACTGTACCACCCCGAATAATCTATCCCGAATATTGACCAAGTGAGGGCGGGGCTACCTATTGCGGAGAAAAGCTACAGCAACAAGTATTCCGATGCAGAAACCAACTACGGATCCATAAGAGTAAAAAAGAAAGTTCATTACTCCTCATCATACATGCATTGATGTATCGAGTGACGCGGACATGATCCCCGCGGGCCACATAATGAAGAAAAATAAATGCATTCTCTATTTACCGGGATATCTTTTTGGCTTTCTGTAAATGTCTCCCATTTTTTTCTCTCTCTACCTTTGCCAACTTTATAGGCAACGTACGAACTAAGAATCCCCATTATGCGGCCATCACTTTCATTCTCTTTCTTCCTCTCTCACTTACTCCGCCCCACATGCCATAGTCAATATTGTTTTTTATCGCATATTCGAGACACTCAATTTTCACTGAGCACTGATCACATATTTTTTTAGCCTTGTTCCCAGCGGATCCGCTATTAGGAAAAAAAATAGAAACATCATACTCTCGACATAAAGCTGATGCTAAGAAATCATCACTCGCAATCGTGACCATACGCCCACTCCTCTGCTTCAGTAAATACCTTGTCGCACTCGGGACACGTGAACGAAAAGAAGTTAGAGAGCAAAATCTCTGCTGCATTTTTTATAGTTTGTTTTTCTTTAAGTGTTTTCATTATTAGCCTTTCATTAGTAACTCAAAAAAGTTTATCAAATATTGTGAGTAAAGCAAAATGGGTGCACGGCATCTAAGCACCGTGCACCCATTGAATTACCAAGAATGGATTACTGGACCACGCTCAACAATTTTTTCTGCCATTTCCTTTAATGTTTTTATCGTGTAATCGTTCACGAGATCTTTCGCATCGGCGGCGAATTGTTCAGAAAAGAAACCCGAAGGCGCATCATAATTCTCGCCGTCATAGTTTCCGTTCTCATCAAGAGTACCGACGATAAGAGCATCACCCGCAATTGGGCGACCAGTGAGAAAACTCGCCATTGGGTTCATGTCTAACCCAATAAGCAAACCTTCATCATGAACGTACATGACGAAATTGTCTGCAGTGACGCAATCAAACCACCCACCAACTAAATCGTTGATAGTTACGTGGGCATCTAACTCGGGAAGGATAACGGTTTCTACGTCACCATTCGTTTTAATAAGAACAGCAGTGGCTTGTGCCATTTTGGTTCCCCTTTCTTCTGCTTGTACTCACTGTATCATCACGAATAATCTATTCCTAATTCTCTAGCAGTAGCTCAAAGCTTTGCAGCCACAACTCGAATCCTCCGGTGATCATGTCGGAAGCCCCGTACGCAGAATAAAAAAGCGTGTGCCATGCTTAATATTTTGAGCACGGCACACGCTTGCGATCACCAAGAGGTGACGATTGGGCCTCGGTCAATGATTGCGGTGCGCAATTCTTCCCACCCTTGTTTTGCTTCTTCGTCGCCTGCGACCTTGCGGCTTGCTTTCGCAAAACTTAAATCAAAGAACCGCTCGGGTGCGTCGTAATTTTCCCCGTCGTAATTTCCGTTCTCGTCAAGCGAACCAACGATGACAACATCGCCAGCGATGACCTGACGAAAAAGTGCAGAGATCGCAAGGTTTGGTTCGAGCGGAATGAGAAGCCCTTCGTCGTGAACGTAGGCAACGAAATCATCTCCACGAACAACGTCAAACCAACCACCCACGTTTTCGTGAATGACCTTGTGACCATCAACAGCAGGAATCAACAAAGGCTCAACTGCCCCCGTTGTCCTGACCAAGAGCGCTTTTACTTCTTTCATTTTTTCCCTTTCGTTTGGCTTGCCCTAATTGTATCAACACGGATAATCTATACCGAATTTCCACACAACACGCAGCTAGTACTCGGCACGGGGCTTAAAGAGAAAAATGGGGCCAGTCCTCGAAGGGTAGAGAACTGGCCCCGACAGGCTTGCGCTCAGTCTGCGGTGGGGAGCAGATGAAGTGCGGCAGTGCCTGGTGTTGATCTTATCCTATGCGATACGTGTTGCAACGCGTGTATCTTATTTTGATGTACCATTCGTCACGTGGTATCTATCGCTTGCATTGCCGGATTTGTGGTGGCTTTTATTATTCTGTGCAAGCTAATACCCGGTGACAAAAATAAATAGTTTTATTTTATAACTACCGCGCTCTAATGTGATGCCGTAGCAAGCGAGTAACTAATACCAGCAAACTAAACCATCAGTAAACTCTGCTGCCCATTTCAGATACCACTCTGCATATCGTAGGTCAGGTGCAATATCTTCGCCGTTCACCATGAGGTGACCGTTCTTATCGCAAGACTCCAAGAGTGTTTCGTCAATGCAATTAGCGAGAGTGAGGCATGAGGCTTTTGATTTCTCTGTTCCATCTTCGTTGTCGCCATAAAATGACAAGTCATCAGTTCCGTCGTAGCCAATTTCTTCCAAGAGATAGTTTCCATACTTTCCCCGATACCAGCAGTCTGTGCCAAACATTCCGTGAACTGGATTGCCGAGCAGAGTCTTGTCTTGTTTGTCGAGTTCTCTTGTGTATGGGCATCCGCCAAATGCTTGTGTTACTTGGCAGTCAATCACCATCATTGTGGAGCCATCATCTTCTTTTAGAGCCACGCCATCTTTATCTAGTCGTGGTTTCATAACTGCAGTTCCCCCAGTTTTGCAAGGATACTGTTTCGGAATATTATCTAGTCCCATATTTTCCCTTTCGTTTAGTAACTAACCAAGTGTATCTTTATGAATAACCTATTCCGCTTTTTTACTATTGCTAATCGCAAGAGCGATAGATGACCTTTCGCTATCGCTTGCGTCCTCGATCTGCTGCCATTCTTCTTCTGTCCAGCTTTCGGTATCGCAAACAACTAGACCGTGCAGATCTCCATAGCTTCCATCGGTGGCAAAGTAGTGTCCCATATTTTCTCCTTTTGTATTTCTATTTATCGTATCTTTATATTTAAAAGAAACCACCGGGAGCTAGATTCGCATCCGGAAGCCCCGCCATTAATATATTCCCGGCGCTCGCAGAGCGTTGGCCGCTCGAATGAGTGGGGTGAGTAGTTTCACGACTTGCTCAGGTCGGGGAGTGAACTCAGAGGTACCGAGCCACGCCCTTGTAGGTGCTTGTGCCGACGTACTCGTCGTCTGTCATTTTCAGGATAGCGATAGCGTTTGAGATTTCCTCAATCTGATTATCGTGGTAGTGACCAATGTGGTCGGGTGCTTCGGGTAGTTTCACGCTTGCCGAGAGGTTGAAGGTAAGGGTCACTTCTTTCAGTTCCTCTCTCCAGTTGTCTTGGACTCGTGATGACTTCAGGGTGAGTTTGTTTGTACCGACAAGTTTCACAAGAGACTTCTCAAAAGCTAAGTGCTCTTTTTCGTAGGCTTCTCTTGCTTTCTTGTAATCTGCGACTTCTTTCTGTCGCTTAGCAAGTGCACCTTCAAGTGCGGTGATGAGTTTTAACGTACTCACCTTAACGTTCATTGGCTTTGTGCTCATAGTATTCCCTTTCGTTAGTAACTTGGTAACGACATAACTCTACCAGTACGAATAATCTGTACCTAACTCTCGAATACTGCTGCGAAGCTGCTACTGCGTAGCCCCGCATCGGGATGTGAATCGCATGCATTCAAATTCCGGATACTTTGAGTTAACAAAAAAGGCGGACGCCCCGGCAAGAGCGCCCACCTTTTCATGAATTAAATATTTGCTTTAGGCGGCTAGAGCCTTGCTGATAAACCCAACAAGTTGTTGAGCCTGCGAGCCTCTGCCAATTGCTGAAGTGTTTTCTGTAACTCCAAGTTCTTCCGAGACCCAGTAAAGAAAGTCAAGGTTGTAAACGGCTTCGAGTTCTTGAATAAATGAACCGTCGGGAGCCATAATGCTTCCCTTGTTTGTTCCGTCTGACTCATGCTTCTGAATGAGACGTGCTTTAGCAAGTTCATCTGCAGTGAAGTGCGGAGCGTAGTACTCGGGTGCGAACAATGTATGCCCGTCTCCAATGATTACTCCTGCATCAAATGCGCTTTGAACTTTGATCCGAAAATCTTCTGACATGTATTCCCTTTCTTGTTGTTGATAAATGAATTGTATCGCCAAGGATAATCTATCCCTAACTCACTCTCCTGCGATTTCTCGCTTTGCCAAAACCAATCCTTGATACTCGGCATGAAGAAGGCTGAGTTGATGAACTTTTTCGCTGAGCGAAGAAAGCAAATCTTTAACGGCGAAGCCAGTGTGATGATTTTGTTCGAGATCTAATTTCTTCTTGATGTCACTGGAAGAAACTTCCACGTTGTAAGCGTGAGCTTTGATGTGAACGTCAAGTTGAGCAAGACGAAAGTCAATGTAAGAAATTGCTGCATCTGTTGGAAGTTCTTTGAGTTGGTTCATAATTTCCCTTTCAATAAGTATTGCCTGTCTTGAGATAACTGTATCACCGTGAATAACCTATACCTAATTGTTCCACGTGGAACACTATCCGTGCGGGGCTCTACGGCGCTCGAGCTACCCATATACCGGAGCCCCGACCCAGTCGGTGAATGCGTGCCTGCTCGATGAATGCGTAAGAGCTCAGCCACCACGCATTTCATACCAGCCATATGCGCGCTCATAATCTTGACAGTACACGCCCGACTCATAATGCCTATCGCCGCAAGGGTGAGAGTACGCAAACCACGTTACGTACTTATTATCTGCGTGCTTATTTTCGCATAAGACAACTGAACGCACACGCCCATCGGCGAATGTCTCAAGATCTTTCACTCGAAGAACGCTGTACCCGAGCCCGGCCAACTGCCCTACTTTAATTTCGTTTGCTGTTTTCATTATTGCCCCCATAGTTCATTGTCTACCCAAGTAAGCAGAGCCTGCATCGGGTGAATGTCTTCTATCTCTCCCATATCTTCAGCACTCTTAATTGCTTCGGATAGTTCGCAACGCAAACGTAGTAAGCCTTCACCTTTATACAACTCCAAATTACCTGCACTCGATAGTGCATAAAGAGCGGTGAATTGCCCACCGTAGTAATTGCTCGCAACGAATGCGCCTTCTAAAGCGTCGCTGCCATCGGGTAATAAATCAACTGTCATATGTTTAGTTTCCATATATTCACCTTACCACTACGAATAATCTATTCCGCTTTTTCCAAGAATAGATGACCAGGCCCATTTCCTTCAGGATCTGCAGATGGAACAATTGCGGTGCCGTCACTCAAGATGATCACCATAGGCACACCGCCCCAACCTTCGCCCCAACCAAACAATTCAATTTCGGTGGGGTTCATTGGACGTATTGCCATAATTGTCTTACCAAGAATTGAGCCGTATTCACTTAGAACGAATTGGCTTGCTTCAACTGTATTGAGTTTCATTAGTTCTCCTATTAGTAGTTATGAAATAATCGTATCACTATGAATAATCTATTCCTAATCCTCGAAGAATCACAACGCCGCTCGAATGATAAGAGTAGATGACGGGGCTTCGGGGGCCGGGCTCAGCTTTACTCGAACGCCGGGGGTTAGTATCTCTAGCTTACGCGGTTGGCGGCCACGTGAACTAGAGACGTTGAGACTATTAGTAGAGTCCCCATTCTTCACGTTGCTCTTCAGTCACTGCACGTAGTGTTGAGTTACTACCCATTGGCGCATCGTGGTGACTTAGTGAGTATTCAATTCTGTCACTGAAGACTGTGTAGCGCATCGTCCATTCACTATCCACTGTCATGCCTCGAATTATGTCTGCAACTGTCTTCGCATGAAACATGCCCGATGCTTGCCTATTCCATAACTGCAAGTTCTCAACACGCCACCAATTAGTTTCGTTGTTGTCTCGCAATTCTTCGGTAACCATCGTAAAGTCTTCTATGACGTATTCCCAACAATCGCCGTAGCACTCCGCTGCAGGTTCATCGGTATATTCCCCACTGTCACTATCGTAGACAGTGCAAGTGCAACTATTTGTCATAGTCCCCGTAGATACAATTTGTGATGTCTTCATATTTTCCCTTTCATTAGTTGTTTTATTTTATCGGCGATTATTGCGTATGCCTCAAAAAGTTAGTTGCTAAAACTCAAACTCATTTAGCAACTTGCCCGTTTCGTCGTCAATAATTTGCGCAAGGCATACGGTTCCATTTTTTGTTTCGTGCCCGAGCATTGCGAATGACCACTGCTCTGCCATTGCCTCTTTATCGTGAAAATTAAATGACCCGATAACTACGCCGTTCTCATTAGTTAGTTTGACTATTACCTGCTGTGTTTTCTGTGTTGTTGTCATGCCATAAGAATATCACCATGAATAATCTATACCGCATTTAGCTAGCCACACGGCGGCTCGAATGCCGGGTATGCGTTGTAGCCCCGTCGGCACTAATTAAAAATGCATAACTCGAAACAAAAAAATACCCAACGCACACGGCAGCACGTTGGGTATTTAGTTTTACTTTTTTATTCGGTTAGTTGATATTCGTATTTGCCTTTGATTATTTCGTTAAACTTTTTGCCAACACTTTCTGCGGAAATGAGTTTCGCAAAAGTATCAGACTCTACGTTTTCGTAGCGGTAACGACTACCGTTCTTAAAGGTGATGACCATTGCACCATCTTTGTTTGCAATGTTTGACCAGTAAACAAAAAGAACGGTGCTTGACTCCACCATTGCGCTCATTGCTACTTCACTACCGTGATTATTCGAGTTGAAATAAAGTACGTTTTTCATTACTTTCCCTTTCGCTTGGCTATGACATAACCATATCACGGTGAATAATCTATCCCGAACTTTAGCGAAGATGATAGGCGGGGCTCCACCGATGCAGCGATAGCTCGAACATCCGGCGCACAAGCTATAGCCCCGACTGCAGTAGCTCAATGCCTCGAAGCCGGGAAATGGAAATAACCCGCGGGCCAGTTAAGACCACACGGGTTATTAAGTTGTGCTGCCGTTGCGTTATTCGGCAGGCTTCAATTCATATTCGTATTGACCACGAATTATTTCATTGAACTTTTTGCCGACGCTGTCCGCCGAGATGAGTGTTGAAAAAGCAGATGCTCTTACGTTTTTGTAGATGTACTCTTTGCCACTCCAAAACCTGATAACCATTGAGCCACCTTTTTCTACAATGTTTGACCAGTAAGCAAACTCAATTGTGCTTGACTCCACGAATGCCATCATTGAAACGCTGTCACCGAAATTATTTGAGTTGAAGTATGTTACCTTGTTCATATATTCCCTTTCCGTTTGGCTATACCGTAACTGTATCACGGCGAATAATCTATACCTAATTTCCGCAAAGCTTGAGGGCGGGGCTCATGACGGGAACTCGAACACCGGGATCAGCGTCGAGCTACGCGCTTAGACTCCGTACTCCTCCATATGACACTCATCGCAGTAGCCTTCTTCACTTATCGCCGCTGGGCCGGCGTCTTCGTCATACATGGCTCCGCAAATGACGCAACGCCAACAAGAGCAGTAGGTGACTTTCTCTTTGCACACTTCGCACACTTCATTCTCCATGCGCTGACTCCTTTAGTAATTTGAAATAAATATCTACGATGTCATCTATTGGCGCGCTGTCTTCTTCGTCATAAAAGAATTCTGCTTCAGCAGAGAATTTCTCTAGGCCATCAGTAAGACGTGAAACAAAATAATCTGTTGTCATTGAGCCACGTAATTCCCACTCAAGTAATTCATCAATGTATTCTTTTCGTGAGATCGGTTCGCCGCCGTGTACATCAACGGCCATGTCATTAGGTAGCCAATGATTAGAGATAGTTTCATCGGCAAACATTTTTGCATAAGCAAATTTTTTGTCATCATTTTGAGTTTTCATAATTACCTTCCGCTAGTTGCTTTTAGTGGTGATTCAATTTCTCCTAATTCACGCTCTAACTCTGAGCCTTCGCAATTGTCAAGAAGGTCGTAAAGATCACCGACCCACTTCGCAACGCTCTCGGGGACCGGGGTCGTGTTGAAATAGTTTTTGTATTTATAAATTACGATCTCTACTTCAGCAGATAATCCCGACCCTTCAACATTGCTAGTGATCTCAAGAACCTCAGTAATAAAATCTATGTATGTTGCCACTTCTATTTCCCTTCGTTAGTAGTTACCTTCACTATACCGCAGAGAATAATCTATTCCTATAAATCGGCACCGGCCCGCGAAGCTGGACTCGCGCTATGTAGCCCCGCCTTTGAGAACTCGAAAAACAAAAAAGGGCTAGTGGTCGGGGGGAGTGACCACTAGCCCTAGAGCTTTTGCTGCCGTTACTAATTAGCAGGCACTAAATAGTATTCGTAATTGTTGCGAACAATTTTATTAAACGTCTCACCAACGCTGTCGGATGAGATCAGTTGGATGAAAACAAGTATGGGCACGTTGTGGTAGCGGTAACGAGCGCCACTCTTAAACGTGACCACTAGATCGTCATCACCAGTAATATTTGACCAGTAGAACTTGAGGATGACGCTTGACTCAACTTCAGCGTGGATCATTTCTCCGAGCCAGCCGTGCTGCGAAACTTCTAAGTTAGTTACTTTCATATATTCCCTTTCCGTTGGTTACAACACAACTGTACCACCGTGAATAATCTGTACCTAATTTCCGGAACAGTCCCCATCGGGGCTCACGGCAGCAATTCGAGCCAAGCTTTTTAATGGATTAGGAATAGATTATTCGTACTGATACAGTGAAGGCATGAGTACAACATCATACAAAATCATCAAAGACACAGACGGCTGGGGCTACTACGGATTAGACCAAATAGGTCGGGCAACCACTCAAGCATTCTCGGGGTTCGCCACAACATCAGAGATGTTTGACCACATGGACGAAACTAAAAAGAAATTAAAGGAGAGCAAGTGAAAGTTTACGTTGCCACTATCCCACTGAAGTATGAGGTCATGGCATGCGCAACAACGGAGAGCGAAGCCATGAGCCTTGCGGCCAAGTTCGCATATAACCACCTCATGGAAATTGGTGCAATTATTGAAAGCACCGAAACTCCGGAAAAACTTCTTGAGTACTTCGGGTGCTGTGTCACTGAGTTAGATATCGGCTCCGCAACATTCACCTAAGCCGGACCGGTGATGCCCGCTGCCACTCGACGCGAACGCAAAGCTATTGATGCGGAAGCCCCGTACCGGCCGCCGACACACTCGATGGTTCTAGCAAAATTAGGAATAGGTTATTCGTAGTGGTACGATAATTAGGTAAGCAACTACTAGGTAAGGGGAATATATGAATACAGTTATGGAAATTGCAGAAAAAGCAGAAAGCATTATGCACGTCACTTTGACTCTTGATGGAGAGTCGGGTTTCTTTTTAGAAAATGCGAGCATTATCGGTATCTCACTTGATGGTGACGGGAACTTTTACAACATTCATCCCGACGTTGCCCAAGGTGATGACGTTTATGATCTCTTAGATCGTGTTGATCCTAAAGAACTCAGTCGGTTTGGTGCAGTCGGTTTGGTCACTTGTGGCTGGGCAGCACCGTTGCCTAAAGATTACGACAAAGAACAAATGGACTCAATAGATACTCCACCAAGCCAACACCCTGAGAAGCGTCGTGTGCGTTTATTCATTTGCGCAAGCCGTGACAATATGGCAAGCGTTATCCGTTTTCAGGATCAGGATGAAGTCGTCGTTGATGAAGGCGAAGCAGTTGGGCCTTTAGCAAATGCAGTCCAGCATTTAATGCGCAGGATCTAATTCTGCCGATATACTCATTTGTGAGTCGGCTCTATTCCGTCGGGGTTTAGGGCCGACTCACTTAAGTTACTAATGAAAGGGCGCTATGACAGCGGAAGAGAAACACATAGAAGACGTGGCGGCATTAGTCGAGCGGTGCAGAGAAGCGCATAGGTGGGCACATGACACCACCATTTATTTTGATGATGACGATCTTGCGTTACTCGGGAAACTGAGGGCCGACGTTCTTAAGTGGGAAGCAGTCCTAGCTTCTCTCAAGAACAATGCGCTGCTATCGGCATAGCCGGACGCAGGCCAGGCCCAAGTCAATACCCGGCTCGGGAACACCGGGATCCTCGAACAGCTATGAATATCGCTCGAACTCAATCCTGAGCCCCGCTTCGCTCAGTGGCAAATTTTGGAACGGGGCTTCCGGGTGAATCCCGGCGGGTTCGAGACGAGCTGAGCTGCCCTAGCAATATCGAGGCCCCCGCTAAAAAATAAAAAAGGTATTTAATTAAGCTACGGTGGTGGAAGAGAAATTTCTAGACCGAAAAAACTAGGTATAGATTATTCACCCTGATACATTTGATTCTGTAAGACACCTACCCAAAGGGGATACTATGAATACACCTACTACAAAAAAAGCATGGCAAGATTTCGTTGATTGGGAATCGCCACTCACTGAAGATGTTTTTTGGCAGGCAGTAGCCGATGCCAATGACCTTGACTATTCCGAAATAGCAGACGGGGACATTGCAGAATGGCTCTAGTCCGATACCAAATAAGTGGCGAGTTCACTACTGACCGAGCGCTTACCGATCTTCACATCGCATCGCTAGAGGCAACACTCTACGCTCAACTCGAAGAACTCTACGACCACGATTACGAACCAATAGAAGTGTACACATCACATCAGACCGTCACGGTTTCGGTGGTGGAAGAATAGGTATAGATTATTCACTGTGATACAATTTCATCAACTACTAACAAAGGGGAATAAATGTCTACTATAAATCTTTCCGAGGTTCTTGGATACGCTCCAAAGTTCTACCAGAATGAAGCGATAGAAATTCGCTTTCATGGGGCAAAGAGTCGCTACCAATTACTAGCAACAGTTTCACAAAATGGGGAAGTTATTTACACACTCCACAACAACCCTGCTGGCAACTACCCATTAGCAATGACCTACCTCATTATGGACAGAGAAGATGGGTGCTTTCTCCCAATGAAAGCGTGTGAGTTCTGGCAGGAAGATTTACTTACGTGGATTTTGTCTGCGAAGCGCAAAGACGGAACAAGTATCTACACGATTACGGATGTTCGCTAATTAGGTATAGATTATTCCTAGTGATACGATATAAATAACTACTATGAAAGGGAACAAATGGGTACTAGAAGTGTTATTGCAAAACAGGATGGAGACTCTTGGAAAGGGCGCTATGCCCATTGGGATGGATACCCTTCACATCAGGGTAGAAACATTTGGGAAATCGTACAACGTGACGGATTCGAGAAAGCAGTAAAGACATTTGTAGATGACCATTTCTATTGGTCTATTGTTAAATCGTGGCAACCAAATGAAGAGCCTGAAGAGTCTCGCTGGGAAGTTGTAGAGGGCTACGGAATTGCTGGCAATGAAGAGCAGGGCAGCCCTGATGAGTGGTACACGCCTGAAAACTTAAGTGACTCTTGGATAGATTACGTCTACGTCATTAGTCAAGGTGGACTACTTGTGATTTTGGCAAGTGATAACTCTATGCTCGGGTTCTTTCCTTGGAATGGAAAAGAGCCAAACTGGGTGAGAGTGCAAGATTTCCAGCTATCATGAAGTATAAAGAAAAGGGGAATGATATGGAAGAAGAACCGTGTGAAATCTGTGGGGAGAAAGTTGCCTACTGTTCTTGTGCGCGTTGTATCTTGTGCGCAACTCTCTACGATGAGAATGCCGCACTAACTGAATTAAACGATGATGGCCATTGTGCCGACTGTGAATTAGAGGAGATGGAGTTATGAACAACGTCGAGTTAATACAGCAAATAATAAAAGCTATGGAACCATCGGAAATGAGTGATGGTGAATGCATGGATGAAGTAATAGATCTGATTCGCAAAGCTGGATGGGATATTCCTTGGCTCGACGATGAAGATGATGCAGCGCCCGGTGATTCATAGAGCAACGTTGGCGCTAACTAGGTAAAGGTTATTCGCACTAGTACAATAAAAATAACTACTAACGAAAGGGGCGTACTATGCCTAATTGGGTTTATACATCATTGGAAGTAACAGGGCCTTCAGGAGAACTAAGCAAGTTCATCACTGGAATAAAGAAAGGCAAGAAAGATGAATATACAGATACTCGATATCTAGAGATAATCAGTTCTTATATTCCTTGCCCTGCTGAACTCTACGAAGTTACCTCTCCGATAAAGGAAGAACAAAAAGATATTGCAGCGGTAATGCTGGAAAACTATGGCTCGGCAAACTGGTACGACTGGCAACACGATAACTGGGGAGTCAAGTGGGGCGACTGCAGTACGTTCATAGATGAACAAGACGAAGCCTCAGTAAAATTCCGTTTTGAGACTCCTTGGGGAACTGCTGAAAAAGCATTCCTTAAAATCTCGGCTATGTTTCCCGAACTGATTTTCTTATTCAGTTACGAAGAAGAAGCAGGTTTTTTCTGCGGAGCAGAAGTAATGAGTAAAGGGGAGATGGATTTTTCCGAGATGTTCTCACCATCAGAGTACGATGGCGAAGTTGATTGGGACTCGATGGAAGGAACTGAAAAATATAACGAGTGGGTATATACCCTGCGTAGTGATATAGATGAAAAAGCCGATACAGTGGTGGGACTACTAACGAAAGCGAAGGTGTAATAATGAAAAAGTTTATTGTCTCTGTAACCGAGGACATCAGTCATTCATACGAAATTATGGCAGAATCAAAAGAGGCTGCACTAGAGGCTTACGACAAACTGACTCACGAGGAGTTGTTGAAGCTGGACACGGACGGAAGTCACAATTGGGATGTTCCGTGGGACGTAGAGGAAAGCGAGGAGTAGAACTATGAGTACCTGTATACATTGTTCACGTACCATCACAGCTACACCTACGGGGTGGGCAGATATGAATGCCACTGGCGACGACAAGATATGGAAATATATCTGTGACGAAAACGGCGAAGATATAAGAGCAGAACATGAAATCGAGGAATGAGATGAATTACAAAATTGATAGAGATATCTCCACGTCCATCGAGCAGATCAACTTTGTTCATAGCCTGATTCAAGAACTAGAGAGCAGTGGAGTTGTGCTGCCGATGGGCGACTACGGTCTTGTCTACGACTACATTGAGGGCGCCAGAGACATCCTGACCGAGTACGAAGAAACAATGAACTGGGAGGAATGATATGAGCTCTGCGATAGATGAGATATCACAAATACTCTACGAGAACTACTACACGCTGGGCGTTACCGGATCCCGGGCGATGCTGAATATTCAAGAAGACATTGATGCTGGGTTCTTCGAGGAGACGGTTGACGGTTGGGGGATTACGTATGACGAGCTAGGCCTGGCGATAGACGCGGTGCGCAGCAGGCTCATGTCTGAGAATGTGATGACAGTTGAACCCGAGATCGGAGCCCCGCCGAGGCGGGTGACCAGTTTGTCCGACGGCTCAAGCCTGGAGATCCGGACGCCGGGTCAAGAAAAATAAATAAATAACTGAATATTTAGGTGACGGTGGTGGAAGACAATTTAAAAGTTGAAACATCGAGTCATTAATGTAGACTTAAATAATTAATCTCATGAAAGGGGAGTAATGCCAAGTACTCAAATCAACAAAGAAAAAATAAAAGAAGAATTAAAAGTTCGCTGCGATAAAGTCGCCGAGAACTACGGCGCGTTTATCAACGTACCTAAAGACGAGCTATTCCTCATCAGTGAATATGAAAGAGGAATGTACGTACTTGACATATGGAAGATGGAAGGCGAGAAGGGAAGCCCAGTTCGCTTCTTGCAGCACTATGGAGTAACTGAAAGTGTTCTACTCGATGTTGTCTCTACATGGTGCGATATGAATATCACTGAAGAAGATATTTCAGAAGAGATCAAAACAGAGAAGCGCTCAAATAAATACGACGCATTCATATCATGGACTAAAGATAAAATCGGCGAACAGCATTCAACTGAAGTGCTGGTTGAAGTGGCCGGCTTCAGTTACCCAACTGTTCTTAAATTTCTGACAGACTCAACTCACTTCAGAAAAATCAAAAAAGGAATATGGGAGATCCGAGATCCAAAAGCTGACCGAGAAGCCGAGATCTAAAAACTCGGTATAGGTTATTCACCATGATACGTTGAAAGTGTACTAACAACTAAACCCACGAAAGGGGTACTATGAATACATCAACATCCACCCTGCCTGAGTGCTGGCAAGCACTTGAAGATTGCATGAACAACGGCGTTGACCGTGTCATTCTTTACGGGCCATCAGGCATTGGCAAAACCTATGCTGGATTAACTATTGGAAACATTGACGGTGGTGCGCATCGTTTGGTATGCACCGAAGACATGACCAACTCAGACGTCACTGGAGCATTCATGCCCAATGAGCGTGGAACATTCACGTGGAACTACGGTTCTGCAGTGAAGGCTTGGGAAGGTAACGGAATCATCGGCGGTCGTCTGATCGTTGACGAAGTAGACAAGGCTGGTGGCGACGTGTTCGCAACTCTTCTCTCAATGCTTGACTCTCCTGAGTCTGCAACATGGGAGAATCCTGAGACTGGTCGTGTGCATCGCCCACGAAACGGTTTCTCTGCGATCATGACCACCAACATTGAGAACATGGAAGAACTGCCAACTGCATTGGCTGACCGTTTCCCAATTCGCATTCGCATCAACGCTCCACACCCTGACGCATTGCTTCGCTTGTCTGCTGACTTGCGACCATACGCAGTGCGCATGGCTGACGCTGGCGAACGTCGTATCTCATTGCGAGCATTCATGGCATTTGACAAATTGCGAAATACGCTCGGCGCTCAACGTGCGGCGGTGCTGACGTTTGGAGATCGTGCTGAAGCGATTATTGACGCCATTGCTATTGACAAGATCGGCGCTTAATCATGAATCGCATTATCGCTGAACCTGAATTGTTGGGTCGTAAGGATTCCGAACACGGAACGTGGGTTGTAGGAGACTGCAACCCACGTCGTGGGGAGCCATACACCGACATTGTAAATCGGGAAATGAAAACACCATCGCACGACACGGAACTGGCAAGAGTGATCAGAGCGCATGAACTAATGCATGCAAAAGTATCTCCTGCCATTTCAATGCATGACTGGATAGATCGTAAGATCGCATCGCACGATTCTCTTATCGTCGTTGAAGAATTACGTGTAAATCTTCTTTGCGAAAAAGCTGGATTCAACGTCAAGGGAAATCTCACTGACGGTGGAGAAACTGCAGATGGAGAACGCATCGTTGCAACAAAAGATTGGGCTGGCGCTGTGCGCATGACCTTTGCAACTGCTGGCACTGCATCAAATAAAGCATTTCTTAACGGAGTACGTAGGCACAATAAGCAGTGGGGAGAAATCCTTGGCGACATTTCAAAACGTGCTGTGAAAGAAATGAACAAGGCTTACAAGACTGGCCGTCTTGCTAGTACTGCAGTAGACCCTCGTACCAAACTAGCGCCACACGGTTTCTCATTCACTGAAAGCATTGCTGAGTGGGTAGACAGACTCATATCTGTTGTACCTGAAGAAGAAGAAGAGGCAGTAGCGCCTACTCTCACGACTAGCGGCGACGGTGAAGAAGTAAAGCGTGGGCGTGGGCGTCCCCGGAAAATTGCTGGCGCTCCATCAAGTGTCGGAACATCAAAAGAAGGTTCTGCTACTGGAAGCCCCCATAAGGGTATTACTCCCAACGCAGGTGGCAGTATTCCTAGTTGGGAAAAACTACTTGTTGAGTATTGCCCAATGCCGAAACAAACAAAAGGAAACATCGGCAAAAAGCGCACTGCATCAAACATGGGTAAATCACCACGTCGCATTCACCGACTACTCACCGACCCCGAGAAGAGAATCTTTGACAAGGTCACAAGAGGAAGTGGTGGCGTCATCATCATTGACGGTTCAGGTTCAATGTCATTCACCCATGATCAGATCAGGCGCATTGTTGAGAATGGACCTGGTGCCACCGTCGCTGTCTACACCGACAAGGGTGACGACAAGACGAACATGTGGGTAGTTGCTGACAAGGGAAGAATGGTAAATGAACTCCCGACCTTTGGTCACGGCAATGGCGTTGACTTTCCTGCGCTTGAATGGGCAGTGAAGAATCGGCAGCGCTCAAACTCCCCGATCATTTGGGTGACAGATGGTGCAGTGTGCGCAAGTAACGGCTACATGGATTCAATGGCAATGCAGTGCATCAAGTTCTGCAAGAAGAACAACATCATTGTTCTCCCATACGTTGAAGAAGCAGTTGCTGAACTCAAAAAAATGAAGAACGGAACCAAGGGTAAATCTCATTGGCCTGCTCAGTTGAGAAAAGCACACCGTGAAGTCATGGGGAGTGACTTAATCTAGTTCGCTTACTCCCCACTGGTGAATGAATCAGTGGGGAGTAACAACTACCGCCATGGGAAACTTCCCCTTTCACGCCCATGGCGTGTGCGCTGGTCGGTCGGGCTTAGTTAACTCGACCGGCCTGGCTGCACTATTAGAAAATATTAGAAAAGGAATTATTATCATGAAAAAAGATAGAGCCCGGAAGTTCAAGCTGGTGCCGATAGTTGACAGAGCTCGGCATGAGTCTCGTATTGACTCGATACGTAGTCATCCAACGTCCCACAAGCCGAGACCAGGGCTTAGCTTAGTAGTACCGCTGGACTACCCAACTAGTGATTGCGGCGACTAATGGCCTTACTGAACTTCACCGCGAAGATAGCTATGCCGGACATCCAAATAAAATCAGAAAATGAATTATCTCCCCGCGCATCCAGGTTCCCGGTAATCGCCCAGGCAACCCAGGCCCAGATAAGCAGCTCGAGCCCGGTGATAATAATCAAAAAAATAAATATTCCTGATTTCTCGATCCGCTCGAGTGCACGGTCATCAAGTAACGGCTTGTCCCCAGGCAGTCCCTTACCTAACGGTGGTGGAAGAGGTGTGCCATGCCGGGTCTTGGGATAATTATGCGGCTTGTATGTCATCTGGTTTTCCTACAATCTGGTGAACTCTCTGGCGGCTTAAATCAAAAAAGTCAGCAATTTGCCGGAGCGAAGATCCGGACGAACGCATTTCAATTATCTTTTTATTTCTTTCTGAATTTACTGCCGGGCCTGGATCGAGTGGCCCCCAAGTCCAACCCTGGAGGCCCTCTAAAATTAATATTCTTTTCTGAGAAAGTTGATTTTTCCTACGTCTCTGGCGGCAATAACAAACCCAAGTTCCAAGCATTACTTCAGCGCCTTCGTAAATCTCAATATGAGATGCTGGAACTAAACAATCACCGTTGCGCTCGATGAACTGCTTCGCTGCTTTTACGTATAAATCAAACCTTGAGTTATTGTCCATAGATGGAATAATAATTCAGTTTTTAAAAATAACTGGGAACTATTGATATGAAGAAATCAGGGCAACACAGGTTGCTATTAGACGAGTATAAAGATATAGTCCGTAACAAGGGAAAGAGAGGGGCACCATGCCGCTAAATTTGAAAGAAACAACATATGACTGGCTAGTTTGCCAGTGTGGAAATACTCCGAATATAGATGGGTTCTATGCGTGCCTCGAGGATGGACGCCCTGTGGAGCCCGACGTTGATGGACCATGGGGCGGAGAACTCTACGTCTGTGGCGGTTGCTTTGCAATCTACGAGATCACTACCTTTCAGCAAACCGGGGTCGCTTCCGACATCGCCGTCCAAATGTTTAATATAGGGATGACCCATGGGTGACGCTGAGATCCCGGAAAGCATTGTGGCCCTAGCATCCGCAATAAAAGCTCTTAAGGATCAGAACCCACAGGTAGCTGCAAACGTTGTTGACGAAATGCTCGAGGCTACGAGGGAGGGCAACAATATTGTCCTCGTCGGAACCGATGGCGGGAAGACAGTGACGATCATGCACGTAGACAAGTCCCTCATCAACAACCAGGACGGGCCGGTGCTCTTCCCTACTGCAGATCCGAACCGAGCCCTAGCTGCCGTGTCAAGTCAGATGCTCGAGCGTGAGCTAGCAACAGCTGACGGCATGGATAACGAATCAATGTCCGACATTTACTGGGACGGGCTGATGCAAGACCTAATCAACCAAGTCCTCGACCTACACAAAATAAACCCGGAGGTAATTTAAATGACAACCTATATTGACGATACGGTGGTGGAAGAGATTCCCAGGGAACCAGAAACCTGGGACGAAGCTGCCGAGACCTGCGTCTCTTTAATTTGTTTACCATCTACCAGATCCAGACTTCGTCTGATCGAGGGTAGCGGGGTAAACGTTAACGACATCCGCAAACAACTGGACTCGATGATTAAAACTTCAAATAATAATTCTAAATGCCTTATCTCCGACGATGAATGGTTACTTTCCTGGGAGACACTTGGGTCAGTCGCGTACGAAGCTGCCAGATCCGGAGAAATAATTAAAAAAAATAACGAAAATAATATTAATGAGTTCACTTCCGTCCTGGTTAAAAAGCAAAATGATTACGGATCTGACAATATTATTCGTTTTGGACGAATTGGATTACTTGTCCGGCTGCATGACAAGGTCGCACGTCTGGAGAATTTAATCAAAAAGCAGGCAGATCCAATAAACGAATCACTCTACGACAATTACATGGATGTAATTAACTACTGCGCGATTGGAATGATGGTGGAGCAAGAGTGGTTCACACTGGAACTGAGCGTAAAATGAAAAAATCAATTAATATTCTTTCCGGCGCGCTGCTTTACCTGGCAATCCTTTCCCTCTCAATCGGAACTTCCTTCTGGTGGGTTCTGGACATCGCGGAAATTAAATTAGATAATGGAATTATTTCAGTTTCCTACTGGGATTCGGTCAAAGGTTCCGGCGCCGCGGCAATGACCGTCGGTCTTATCCGCATCTTTATGGCTAGCGTCAACTCTTTTACTTCCGGTAACAATTTAAATTCGGAAAAGAATAAAAGACCACCGGGCTCGCGATGGAAATAAAGAACCCCAGGGAGTTCAGCATGTGCCACCTACAAACGCATCCAAACTCAACCTGGGGTTCACGTCAGCTAAGGGAAAGGGGACCTTCGCCGACAAGTAAAAAATACCATATCAGGTTTACCTAACAGTGTAACTCAGATAGATTTATCCAAATATTTTAGAAAAACCCACCGAGTTACTTGACGGTGGTGGAAGAGACTGCTATGGTGATCAGACAACTAACGGCGCGCCAAAAACCGGTAGTCCACCTACGACCCGAATTACTGAGGTCTAGTTTGTGCTGCCCTGGTTTGGGGAATCCTGAGCAAAAGGTTTCCCTGGAACCCTTCCAAAGTGGTGCTTTACTGATTCTATTCTTAATCAGTTCTTTTGTTCTTAGTTATCTATCTCATATTTGGTTTTTGACAGAAATCTTTATAAGGAGTAACTTTTAACTATGGGTACCTTACGTAAGAAAACTTTAGAAAAAATAGATAACTCCAATAAAGTTCCAGATTCTGAAGTTGAAGAAGTATTTAAGTATTGGGTTGAGATTCACAAAAAGTCGCGCGCGCAGCTCGATCATGAGAGACGCCGGAACATCGGGTCAGCCATCCACCTTTACGGGGTGCAGACTTGTAAGGACGCAATCCTTGGGTGCACTTACTCCGAATGGCACATGGGCCGGAACCGATCCAACAAAAAATATAATGATATTGAATTAATATTGCGCGACGTCCAGAAAGTGGAGAAGTTCCTAAGCTTCCTCCCAGACGAGGACGCCAATGACACAGACTGGTAGAGTGTCAAGAGTTGTTCAATCAACAAGAAGAGCCCACGAATATTCACCACGGTTAGCCTACGGTGGTGGAAGACAGAGAGGAGATAGTAGATGAGTGACTACTACAGGTATGTACCGGGAGAACTTCAAGTAGAGAAGGGATACCCTATAGCCAGTAACGCACAGGAGATGGCAATCCTTTTGTTTACAGCAATCTATGCGCGCATGAAGTCAGATAGGGATGAATCCTTCTCTGATGGCGATGTACTGCAGGAGATAGGTAACCTAGACTGGAACGACATGTCGGGTAAGGCCATAGGTTGGTTAAGCTCCCTATGATCAAAGAAGAACTCATGAGTCTTGTCCAACAGGTATACGCTACCTATGACAAGCCTCTCCTAGATGTAGATAAGAAGATGACCTATAGAGCATGGTACGACCTTCTTAACGATCTCGAGTATGAGGAAACGATTAACGCATTCCTAGAGTTGGCTGTATACGAAACATACATGCCAAAGCCGGGCCAACTCAGAAGAGCAGTCATTGATGCCCAAACTGGAATACCCCCACATTTAGATGGGTACTCTGCTTGGGGTATTTTTATGACCGCACAAAAGGACGCCAACTTTGGTACACAAACTAATATGCCCAAACCAGAAGCACTACAAAAAACTTTGGAGAAGCTAGGTTCAGCAGCCTATGAGATGCACACTAATGGGGATAGAGAAGTATTCGTGCGCGTTTACAACGATGTCGTCAATGAATTACAAAAACAAAAGTACAAGATTTTGAAAAAAGACGGACAAGGACAAGCTTTCTAGCCTTTTTTCCCTATCTATGTTCACAAACAG